>OCTW011561850.1_pt1 | contig 66611 bp, 66 predicted proteins | sample 1539671 | NCBI WGS metagenome assembly OCTW01 (sample SAMN02144230, study PRJEB22623) | gut metagenome | biome: sheep rumen | host: Ovis aries | place: New Zealand | reverse complement strand
GCAAGCCACTGTTGGATAGCAGCCATATTGGGCTTGTGCTTGATGTATGCCGGATCATCTGGATCGTCCTCTTCCCAGTCACTCTGCACTTGACTACTTTCAGGTGATGTTCCTGTCCTGAGATCACTCTCCAGTTCAACCGATGCCGTTTGTATCGCATCATCATCCTCTCCAGCAACGATGCCGAACGCGCTCACACCGTACAACTCGAAGGCATTAACCTTGTCAAGTGTCACCATGCCATCCTCACCTTTGTTCACCTGCAGCAAGAGCCTGTAAGCACCTTTCTCAGTTTGATCCTTTCCTCGGAACACACCTGTCACCACATCGTCCTCTATCTCATACGATATCGTCTCAGGTGCACTCTTCCCTGTATGATACAGCGAGATCACCTTAGTACCGCTCACTTCATCCAGTCCCCTGATCGTCCACCTGAAGTAAATATCATTACCTAATCTGTAAGCCTTCATCCTTTTCCTGTTTATATATTGTTCCGTAAACGGTGGCCTTGCCGCCGTCCCACTCATCCATTGCCTATCACAATAAAGATCTCCTCCTTCCTCCTGCTGGCTGCATCAAGCATCTTATACACCTTCTCGTAGCACTCCTTGGTCTTCGTAAGCGCACCCTTCTCGGTGTTGTAACCCAAAAGCAAGCATCCCGAACTCATCCCTGCCGTAGCCCTTCCCGTAGTAAGGTTTCCTGCATGGATCAGGATCCCATCGAACCCGGGAACATCAAGCAGCCTCGGTAATCTCCCCTTGCAGAAATCCAGATAGTATTTCTTCTTAGAGAATTTTGGCGACACCACGTTCATCGTAATCTTATACTTTCCCGCTGGTATCGCCGTCATATCCTTAACCTTTATGTTCCTTATCTGACTCAGGCTCATGTTCTTGTGCAATCCCCTGTCCTTGTCTTCAATGGTGTTGCACACCCACTTCCCGTCTATCGTCAGATTCGAAATCGTGTAAGCACCCTTCCTGTACTTCCTGTCAACCCTCAGTATCATATTTCATTTATGTTTCTTCTTGTTCCGTAGGCTGCAACCGTGTTGCAGTCTTCTTCTTCCCTCCACCATTCCCTCGGCTCCTCTTCCTCTCAAACTCAGCCAGCACCTTCTCCACCTCCTCTTCAGGAATATGCAGCTTGCTCGCTATCTCCCCGATCAAAGCCTTCTTCAACAGCCTCAGCACGGGCAGGTTCGGAAAGATTATCAGCATACTACCGCACGAACTCCAGAACTCCACCAAGGTAATCGCCATGGCCACTGCAGCCGTAGTAATGTTAGCATCAATCAGCCGGTCACACCCAATGAACGTGAACATCGCGCACCCGTACACCGCCAGCTTTGCAACCGTCAATCGTGCCAGCTCACTCAGTGCGAACTTACCCCGCTTAATGCTCACGGCAATGCCCCACACCGCATCCATTATAGTAATGGCAACTACTAAACCTACTGCAAACTCGTGACCTGCAATGTAGTTAGCGATTAGAAGTACAAGGGCGGCAATCCACCCCTGTACTGTATGTAGGATCGCATTGATCCTCTCCCCAACATGCAATATATATCCGAAGATCTTTTCCATTGTTTTGCTTATTCTATCCAAATAGGATTGCTATACACGAAGTCTCCATCATTCCACTCTGCTTCAAATCTAACGTATTTGTCGCCAATCTTTGCGTTGTAAGTCACTGAATCGACATTCGTATATTCAGTAGCCATCCTTCCGTTGATCACCCTGATCTTGGGACACAGGTCACTGACCATGAAGGTGATGTCAGAACCGTCCTTTATGATCTGCATCGAATAGTTACCAAGTCCAACAAGGTAGTATCTACCGCCGATGTATGCCTTGACCACCTCTTTTGCCTTGTTCTCAAGCGAAAGGGAATCGTAATTACTCGGAAGCAGGATTCTGTTTGCACCGCGGTCAAACTTGAATCTTCCTGTTTCTTCATAATACAGTCCGACTGCTTCATAGCTTCCGTATCTATCTTTGTCTTTCTGAGGCAGGGCTTCGTATGCTTCGTTCCACTCATCTTGTTCTTCTTGGGTAAGAACACTGAATTTCTCAGCCCACTCGTCTTTTTCTGCCTGTGTCGAGTAATCCCATCGCGCCCAATCGTTCTGCCAGTCAACAACGGAAGTACACCAAAGCCTTATACCGTCCCTCAGTACTGAATCGTAGGCAACTTTGAACAAGTCATTCCATCCCTTGCTATAGCCTTGGTTGAAGATTTCCATTGCCTTGAAGATGTTCGGACAAGCGTTAAGAGCACTCTTTATCCAAGCAACATTGTATGTATGGTTGATAGTTCCGAATACATACTGACTGCCGAACTGCCACTTTGTTTCATCCTCAAGCAGCCCGTTCAGCATTTGAGGTGTAACGAGGGCGTGTTCACGTTTCCATGTTGCTGTAGCTGTGTCGCCATTGGCAAGGGAGTGTCCTGGTTCAGCCCACAAAAGACCAAGGATATTGAAGTGCTCACGCTGCCCTTTTACAAACGGGTGTTCTGCATTGGCAATCTGAGGGATTGTATCAGTATTGATGGTCTGTCCGTCAACGGTAATGGTTGGGATTGAACCTGTAATTGTTCTTGTCACGGTCTCAGTGTCACCATTGTCAACAGCTTCCTTTGACTTGTAATCCTGATACTCCCAACTGAAACTGCTCAACGGATAACGCGGTGCTGCAGGGAGGTAGTGGGAACATGCAATAACCCTAATTCCTCTCTTGTATGCCTTTGCCACCTTGCTTGCATCATAGCAGTGCTCATGTGACTGTGAAAGGATAGATCTGTCAAAATCCACACCTGCATACGGATTGATGATTTTGGGTGACGAGTGGTTGATTATCATGTCACGAACTTCCTCAAGCTCTGCCTTTGTAGCAAGTTCCTCAAGCACAACTCTGCTGATTGTGAAGGTTGTTGCGCCAAGGCTGTCCTTTCCACCGCAGATAACCACCTGCCCGTCCTTCTTGCTTACATAAGAATAATTCCTTGTGCCAGTGACACCATTGAGGATGTTTGTAAACACAGGATCGCCATCTACCTCATCATAGTATGCAAGCACGGTTGTACCAGATGACCTGATGCCAGTTATCGAGATATAGTCACCTTTCAATACGTTGATAGGCTTGGATATGTAGTAGTCCTCATACACTACATATTCGCAGTAGTTTTTGTCAAGATAGGCACCGTTACCATACTCATCACTGATTTCAATCTCTACGTTTATGGCTTTTCTGACCGTCTTGTCGAGTATATTACCTACATACCCACTTACATAGTTGACACCTGCCGTCTTATCGTAAGCTGCACGGTACACCTTTATCTCTATATCTGGCAGGGAATCAAAGTGTCCGCTTATTACGCAGTTCCCGTCCTTCTCAAATGTGTACTCATAATGAAGGTTTGTGTCTGATGAAGTCCTCGACCTTACAACTGGCGTGTATGTTGTGACACCTTCCACCACGTCCACATAGGCAATAGCGGCAACTCCACCGCTTTCGTGCATATTGTTAATGGAAATCTTGTCTCCTTTATGGACAGGGATAGCACCAGAGATGAAATAGGAAAGGTTGGCAACAGGTTCTGCCGTTTCCCAGTCAAGGTAATAGCCGTTGCTCCTATCTAGGTTATCCGCAAAGGTGTATTCCTCCACAAAATTATCAAACGAGTCCTTTATCCTTACACCTCTTGTGTTAGAGAAAGCACTGTCAATGTCAGATGAACTGATAATTCTGTATTCAAGGGGTTGGGATACATCGCCGGAGATAACAATGTCCGTATCGTCCTCGAAATAGAGGTTCACGGAGTATTCGTATCCATGGTGACTCCACAACAGAGGGGTAAGCTCGTCAGCTTCTGCTATACCGACTCCGTTCACTTTGAGCTTTGCCTGTAGGATGGAGCCTGCTGGAACTCTGATGGTATCTGTTATGTAGTATGTGCTGTATTCCGTCGTAGTACCATCAATGTTTATGTAGGCATGTGTGAAATCATCGAAGTTATTGATGATAACCGTTTCGCCTTTTGTCGCAGAGGATAACGCCTTTTCGGAATCTTCTTTCATGATCCTGCAATAACGGAAATCACTGAGTGCGCAACATATCGCTATCTCCATATCGTCCTCGGCCACATAACAATACTTATCGAGCGACATTGCCTGTACGGTTCCCACAAGCTTTGTATATGCACCATTATCATGTTTTGCAATGATTGTCTTGTTGCTGTTGCATCTTCCATATACACAGACAACCTCTCCCTTTGACACATCAAAAGGAGCACTCACAAAATACCCTTCCTCGGAAGCTGTTGTTCCATCGAGCTTAATACATGTGTCGGAAGTTGCATTGTTTAGAACATTAACTTGTCTTGCAACAACCAAGTTTCCACTCATCAACATCAAGGTGCCTGACGCTCTGTGTTCAAGTTCATGTTCTTTAAGGAAAATTCCACCGCTTTTAACCAGTTTGTTACTGTTATATGCTGGTGCATTGTCTATTCCAGGAGCCTTCACGCTAAGGAGCTTATATTGCTCACCATTCCATGTATATTGAGAATAGGCATTAGCATCATATTGCTCACCATCCCAAAACGCAACCTGATACAGAGTATCTGCTTCGCCAGTAGCAGGAAGGAGGTCAGTTACATCAGATGTCTGGTCTGTTGCTTCTGCATACTCGTAATTCTGACTATCAAGAGCGTTGATACCGTTTTGAAAAGCCTCGTTAATGCGCTCCTGGTTCATACCCATGCGGTCATCCTTCACGTCTTCAGCACCAGTCACAAAACCGCCTTTGACAGCACTCTTCAACCTCGCGGGTATATATGAAAATTTCTCAGCCATATCTCTTATGTATTAAATCGGACTCTGTTCTTCTTCTTCTACAATCTCATACTCAGTGGCAGGATCATTGCCAAGCGCATCCACCCAGGCATCACCGTTACTGATAAGCAGCTTATCGTTCCACCACATGGTTCCAGACTTCGGATAACCCATAACGGTCAAGCCATCGTTAACAAGGTCGTTATACACTGGAAGTATCCTTGTGTTGTCAAGACTGATACCACCTCCAGTTATGCTTCCACCATCAAAGATGATCTCACAGTTCTTCGGAACAGACAGCGTTCTGTTGGTACATCTGATACCATCCTCGTGATTACCCACAGCAAGACTGCAAAGCATAACGGTATCACCGGCATGCATTTCCAGTGTCCTGTCGGTAAGTAATACACCATTGCTGACAAAGTTCAGCGTTGGATCCACCAGCTCAACAACCTGATCCACAACAGCCTCCATGATACAGAACGAATAGCTCACTCCTCCAATATTGGTAGCTCCTGATGTCGTCACACCAAACAGATACGTTCGCTCAGGGATCTCGAAATCCCATCTCACCACATATCTTGTGTTGTCGTCCTGCATCTGCTCAGTGATGCTGATGTCAGGTTTCAGCAAAACGGTCTTACGCTGCTGCGTCGCCGTTAAGCCTCCCTTCACGTGTATGTTTACATTCGGCCTTGTCATAATCGTATTATCAATTATCCATTAACATCTATGTTATACGTGCCTGCCTGATACGTATTCTCAGAGACAAACACCCTGTATCTGTTTCCGCTCACCGTAACAGTGCTCTCTGCAAACGGGATCTCCACGCCATTGATATCTGCACGGATGAATCCCTCTCTCAGGCTCTCGCCCACAACGATGATGATGTGCTGTCCTTCCAAAACGTTCACGTCGTAAGCACCCCTCATGCCGTTGGTGATAGGAATAAGGTGGCTTACGTCCATGATATCCTGATGAGAAGCACCTGCACCCAACCAGAAGCTGTTGTAGTGTGTGACAGTCTTCGTGCGCTCATATTCTATACCCATGATCTTTGCCACACATTTAATCTCTGATGTCTCGGTCAGTACGGTATCATACTCAAAGCTCTCCACATCCTCAGCCTCAGCAACAAGCTCGCCGTTCACCAAGAATGCAATGCGCTCGAACACGCCGTTGGTTTCAACCGTACTAGCTGTGATATGAGCATTACATCCGTCCTCAGATATGAAGTAGCTTGGTGTCACAACCATACTGATACCCCTGTACACATTGCCCGACAGTTCCTCCAGAATCCCATACACCTTATCGAACGCCTTTGTCAGTGCTTTCTGGCACACACCGATAAGCGTACTGTCACCAAACTCCTTCGCAAGTGCATACCCATGTGCTCCAGCTGAACGGATCTGATTCAAAAGGTCTTCATCCAGCTTGTCTTCCGTCACAGCCTCATCATCAATATGCTTGGTTTTTACGCAAAGATCAGTTAGGATGGTCGGGATTCTCAGCCACTGGATGAACTCCTCTTCCGTTCCTGAGAAAAGTCCTAACCTGACAGCTATCTGGTAGGCACTCTCTCCATTGGTCACGGTAAAGGTACTGGTGGCCATATTGCTATAAATAATGGTATATGTATCTATAAGTCCCTGCGAACTGGATTTGTAGATTCTACGGATGGCCAATGCTTTCAGCCATTCCTCTTCGGTTCCCACGAATCCATGCAGCACGGCAATCTCGTAGGCACTCAGACCGTCCCTGCCTCTCGCATCGAGAATATACATGGTATCAAGCGAGTAGGCATCCCAGCCGTCATAGAAGGTAGGTGTGATATTGGCACGCTCGTTATTGTCAACGATCTTGATTTGGCGACGTTCCTTCGAACGGAACTGTCTGTTCTGACGTATTCCCGCAATCACCAGACCGTAGGTACCGATCGCAATCGGTGCACGCACATCTGCAATAATACTGCCTTCGTGCTCCTCATCCACGCGCCAAGGCAGCTGTCGAGTACAGCCGTCGGCTCGTTCTAGGAAAACACCCATCATATCAACGGTCTCAGCATCAAAAGGCTCATCAACCACATCTCCCGATACTTCCACCACATGCTTTACGATGGGAATGCGCAGGCGAAAGTCGTTACCTGCTACAATTGCCAATATCTCCATTTTGTTTCTTTTTTCTGTTGTTGTTACTGATTAGCATCAACGGCGTAGGCTGTTGATAACTTATAGAACCTGTCTGCCAGGTCACCGTTCTGCTTACCTTCCATCACAATTCCTGCTGCTCGGTAGATAATCAACGGTATGCAGCCTTCTTTAATCGGAAGATCCATTGTGCTGCCAATCTCTGAGGGCGAACCTACATAGCAGAAACACTCCACCGTATGGTCGTAAGCATCATTCACTTTTCCTGCAGTGTAATACTCCATCATCCTGTAGCCGTTGCGTGTCTCTCCAAGCATGGCTTTCGGCTTCTCAGGTGTCCCTCGTGTCCATGGGGAGGCCTGCATGCGTCCCTCGTTGCTCAGCGGATCTGTCAGCTGTCTCACCGACTGCACCCATGAGTTTAGCTTGAACTTAACCAGACGAAGAAAATTATGCGGAATCGATATCATCCCCGTTCCGTCGCTGTTCATCACATGCGATACAATGTCGGCATTAGCTAAAGTGGTAGGCAGAAGCATATCCAGTGGAAGTTCACCACACAGCTGGATGCTGGCGGTACGCAATGCATGACGAATCTCTTCATCGAGACGCTCCGTAAAATCGCTTTCGGTATCTACTGGAACTTGTTCGTCAATGGCAATGCGAACCTTCCTGATCATGTCTTGGATGTTTATCTGCATACACCTGCCTCCAACTTATTACGATTCAGTAAACCTGTAGGTTATACCCTTCGATGCTGCATAGTCAGCCGTTTGTTTCGGTGTCTTCAACGTTTTCGTTTTTGGATCATCCTTGAACGTCTTACGAAGGTAGCTCTTCAGCTGACTGAAACCTGAGAATTCCATTACCTGCTCACCGCTGTTCTCAGCTGTCTCTGCTTCCGTTGCTTTTGCAGCTGGAATGGCAGCGGCTTTTGCTTGGTTCTTACCGCGAGGCTCATACTCCCTGATCTTGCCGATACGGTAGAATTTGTGCCTGCGGATGGCTTCAATCACGTCATCCTGGTCACAGCTAAAGGTGGCCAGTCCTTCAGGACTACGCTCAGAGAACTCAACAACCTTGTTGACATTCCCCACCATCACCTGGAAAACCAGCATCGAGTCTGATATGAAAATCATAGGCTTTCTGTCTGTTAAGAAAAAGGCGGGATCCAGGCATCCGTCATGTTGCCGGGGAACCCGCCTCGTTAACTAACTAAATTTATGACAAAATTACTAAGCAGCCTGCAGCTCATCGGTAACACCGTCGAGATCAAACTCAGGACGGCTCACTCTTGCGTGTGCATTCGGGAACTGTAATGTCCATGCTGAATACTCGGTCATCACAACTGCATCTGAGTTGCGGATGAACAGGTTGCGCAGGTCGTAATCGTTGCGATCCCAGTCCATGAATACCCACTTCTCCAGATAACGCGGATCAAGGCAGAAGCCCATACCGTCCATCTTCATGTAGTTGAAGGCATCGTGACGATAGATCAGGATCTTCGTACCCATAGAGCTGAAGCTCTCGAAGTCAAGCTTCCAGTTCTCGTAATCCTTCTCTTCACGGAATGCAATCAGTCGGTTGTCGGCCTTCAGGTTCGACAGTGCCTGATAAATCAGGTTGTCAACGAAGAACAGCTTTGTACGACTGCCATTACCTGCATCCTTGATCACATCGTTAATGAATCGGACAAGCTCCTTCTGGGTAATCACGTATTCATATACGTACTTGTTTGATGTCTTCGGGGTCGGTGTGGTTCCTGTATCAGGAGTTACTGTTGTCCCGTCTGCTGCAGACTTCCATGCTGTACCATCCTTGTAAACAACTACTGTGGCTGCCGTACCTCCAGTGGTCACAGTTGCGTTATACAACAGATGTCCGTTGTCATCCTTATCCTGAACAGCCTGCTGGATGGCATTGCCTGCCTCGTCAATCTTCTTTGCCCAGTGGCCAATCTCCAGATCCTTGCCTGCCTCATAGTAGATACCACCTGTGAAGTAGATCTGACCGCGGTCACTCCAGCTGGTCACGCCCTTCTTGCCAAACAGACCACTGCGCTCCATACCGTTGCGCATATCGTCCATGGCGGTACGCTCCTGCTTCAAGAAGTCCCAGCTGACCTCAGTCTTCATCAGCTGCTCAATCTTCGACTGCTCCACCTGCATGATGAAACGCTGGCAGTACTGCTCGCTTGGCTCAGGCATGGTGTAGTAGCTACCTGTCTTTACGTCGCGCTCACCTGCTGCACGGCCAAGACGAAGCATCACTTCACCTGCTGCAATGTCGGGTAAGTCAAAGCAGTTAGTACCGTTGCTCTTTGAACCGTTCACGGCAATAACGATCGGCTGACCTGCATCTGTTCTACCTACAACATAAACCATCAGCGGATGATTCGGATCGCGGGTTACACCGTCAGCCAGATAACCCTGTACCTTCGGGAAGATAATGGTATCCATTGAGTCAAAGCACTTGGCGTTAACCGGCTCGATACTGTTACCATATCCGTTGTTAGTGGCATTGATGGCAGTCTTCAGAGTTGTCGTAATAGGACGCTGGCCAATACGATAGTACTTGATAATCATTGAAACAGCATGTCTCGATGACTTCTTGGCTCGCAGAATCTGATCAATAGGACAGCTTTCCAGCTTCATCTCGCAGATCACGTTGTCAATCTGCTTACGATAGTACTCCGCATTGTTGTACTTACCAGTCTGCATCTCTTCGCTGTCTGCATGCCACTGACCACCTTCGCGGTTCGCGGGATTCTGCACACTCGCACCACCGCCAGGAATATCCTCAATACGGTCTGCCAATGCTGGTGCATCGGGATTGTCTTGTAAGGTAGCAGCCATAGCATAACCACCACCTGTAAGGATGGTCACCATGATAACGGTAACGAATCCAAACCATTTCTTGAATCTTTTACACATAGCTTATAATAAATTGATGAATACTCTCTTAATAAATATCCTTCATACGGCTCAGGTTCTCCAGCATAGGATCCTTCTCCTGAGAACTTGGCTGACCGCCACCACCACCTATAACAGGCAGCTTGTTGCGCTGACCTCTCTTGTGCTGGGTAACGTCAATCTTCTCGTTCTTACCTCTCACATAGCCGTCATTCGTGGCCTTCTCGATATCCTTGTCGCGGTCTTTGATACGGATAATCTGCAGGAAATCGTCTTTTTTCAGATCGAAGTTCTTGGCACGGGCAATTAAGCCGTCCTTGCCAAACAACCACTCCATCAAATCACGAGTGTCTTCGGGTTTGTAGCCAGCTTCTGCAGCTGCAGCATCAAGTTCAGCATCCATAGCCTGCAAACGCTGATCAGCCTCAGCATCAAAAGCAGCATCTTCCTCGGCCTTCTTTTTGCGCTCATCACGCATCTTGGTGTAGCGTTCCTTCGTCTTTGGATTGCCTTCAATCATATCAATCAGCATGTCAGGCTCGTTGTCGATAAACCATTCAGCCAGATCGAAGTCCGTACCGTCATCGTTCTTGCCTGTTGCCAAACCAGTGATAATCGGTGCGGCATAAGGGTTCGAAGAAAGCATCTCCTTGAATTTTTCACGCTCCTGCTCACGCTGATCCATCTGGTCATAGTCTGAAGAGATCTGACCGCTCACGGCCTCATCATCTTCAGTATTCAGCTCAGGATTGCGTCCGCGAAGCCGTTCAAGCAGCTTCTCACGCCCTGTTTTCTTGGTATTTTCTGTTGCCATCTCGTTATTATTTGAAACCTGTCACAAAATTATTATTAATGGACACTTTATCGCTGATATTTTTCCCATTCTACTATTATCTTTGCAAAAATCTTTCAGTAACGGCAAAGCTATGAGACATGTAAACTCGATTTCACAGGTAAACAAGGAAAGGGATAACGAAATCATCCGTCTTTATAACGAAGCGAAGAAAATTGTCGGAACACCAGCCACTATAGAGCGTATATGTAGGCTGGCGGCGAATATGTCAGCTTCAAGGTTCTACATCTCAGAGGAGTGGGCTTTACGTTTCATTCAGGATAAAATGAACGGGAAACCGAGAAAATTCCGAAACAAACGGAAAAGAACATTGTATAATGCGCTCTATGACACCTTCCGACACCTTTCACGCAAACGGGAGAATGCTGGACACTCCATGTCGCACATCGTGGATCTTGCTCTCGAACAGCCTGCCCCATTCATAGGTCTCAGTCCGGAAACGCTGCAAAGGTATCTCTGCCGAAGACTGAATATTTACCAGTACGACATTAAATCTAAGACTGTCGATCATGAATAAGCTATACGCAACCACCGCTTCCGTACTTGTCATGCTTTTGCTGATACCGTTAGCTTCAGCAATGGCCGTGTCACATGAATCATCATGCCTCACACATTTTATATATATGTTCGCGCACGCAAACATCATCCACTGGCTGCTCAATGCTTTCAGCCTCATCATACTCAACAGGGTAATCAACGTACATAGGTGCATCGCTGCATATCTGGCATCAGTCATCATCTCATTCCTTCCATACATTCAGCCTTCTCATCCAGTGGTGGGTATGTCTGTCGTCATTTTCTTCTTCACGGGTTTCATCACGTCCTGTATGTTGCGGTATCACCGCAACCGTCACCTTCGGATGTCTTCATCATACAAAACAATGATCTTTCAGATTGCCTTAGTCCTCGCACTGGGCTTTGTTATACCGAACATGGCTGCATCATACCACCTGCTTGCATTCATCTCAGGCTGTCTTTACAGCTATGCAGAACGTGAACTACGCTACCTCTCCTCATTTTTGAATACAAATTCCCATTAAACCTATTAAGCCCATCAAGCCCATTATGCCTACCATATCCATAAGCAAACAAGCAGATATGCCCACTGGATTCCTTCAACAGATGTTGGAGGAGAATCAGCAAAGGCTTGATGTGCTCCAAAAGACGTATAATCCTGTCACTGGCGAGAATTCGCCTGGACTAAGGTGTGAGCTTCGTATTGCTGACTTTCTCGACGGTCGGCCTCAGTTCATCCCTGTAGAGATGCTGAGCGAAGATTTCATCCTTGCATTGTTCAACTGTCACTCATTCTACGGGTATATCCAGAAATACTTGCCTGAAGATGGTGACTACGATGATCAGTACGAAACGGTGGTGCGCCATTACATCCGTCTGCGCTGCAAATACGATTTCTATTTCTTTGCGGGATGCTACGCCAAGATCAAGAACAAGGAGGGAGGAGAGGATATTCCTTTCCTGTTGCGTCCCGCACAGCTGAAGCTGGCGCGTATCTTCGAGGATATGCGTCTTCATGGTAAACCCATCCGTGTCATCCTGCTCAAATGTCGCCAATGGGGTGGATCTACGCTCACCGATATCTATATGGGATGGATTCAGATATTCTGGAAGACCAACTGGAACTCAAACATCGTAGGTCACCAGTCAACATCTGCTACAAACGTCTTCGCCATGTACCAGAAGCTGATCGATAACGTACCCGACTGGCTCTTCTTCGATCTTGGTGATGACTACCCAGAGAACTTGAAGAAATTCGAGGGGAAGGGAACAACGCAGAACATCAAGCGCATGGTGCCGAGATCATGCGACATACAGACTGGATCGGCGCGTAACCCTGAGTCGGCTCGTTCTACCGACGTAGCCATGGCGCACATCACCGAAGAGGCGTTCTTCCCAGATACCGAACAATGGCATCCAAAGGATATCGTCCGCTCTGTCATCTCTTCCATCAGCAAGGTAGCTGCTTATACGTTCATCGTACGTGAATCAACTCCAAACGGAAAGAATGCGTTCTATGATGCATGGAAGGAGGCCAAGGAAGGTAAGTCTTCATATGTACCGGTATTCGTTCCGTGGTTTGAGATCGAGACGTACCTCATACCGATGACTGAGGATGAGCGAGCAAACTTCGCCATCGAACTCTGGCGTAACCGAAACGACAAGAAGAATCACGGTGATTATTTCTGGTGGCTATTCCAGAAGGGTGCAACACTCGAAGGCATCAAGTGGTATATCACTGCTCTTGCCGACATGACATCGCTCGACGATATGCAGCAGGAATATCCTTCTGACGATATCGAGGCGTTCCGTAACTCAGGAAATATCGTCTTCGACTCCTATAAGGTGGATGAGCTGGAGAAGGGATGCGACGATCCTATCTTTGTTGGAGATATCGAGGGTGACTCTTCAATACCTGATATTCCCGTACAGGATGAATACTCTTCATTGAAGCTGCCGCCGTGCATGTGCAATATCCGTCTGGTGGAAACAAGGGGTGGAAACTTGAAGGTGTGGGAGTACCCTGACACTACCGAGGTTGTTGTAAACCGCTATATCATTTCAGTTGATGTGGGTGGGTCGCACAAGACTTCCGACTATCATGACATTGTGGTGCTCGATCGATACGATTTGATGTACGGAGGTGTGGAAAAAGTGGTGGCAGAGTGGCACGGACACTGTGATCCTGATCAGCTGGCAATGAAATGTGCTCAGCTGGCAAGCTTCTACTGCAATGCTTATCTCGTTGTCGAAAACAACACTGCCTACTCCAAGATGAACAATACTGAAGGTGATGTGTCCCAGCTCTTCTTCCCTATCCTGTTGCCGCTGTATAGCAATCTCTACTCAGGTAATAAGTCCAAGCTGCTCAAACACCGACAAAAGGAAACAAAGTGGGGCTTCAACACCAATCAGTCAACAAAACCTGCACTCATTAAGCACTTGGTGAAGATCGTCCGAGAAGGTGACTACATTGAGTCTGAGAAGGAAGCTCTCACTGAGATGGGATACTATCTCTTCTATGCTGATAAAGGTGTCTATGGTGCTGCTCCTGGCTATCACGATGATCGTATCATGGCGCGTGCTATAGCCTTGTTTGTCTCACGCCTCGATATGGACAAACCGTACATCCAGCATCAGAAGACGGATGAAGAGAAGCTGGCTGAAATCAACCGCCGTCTTACCGAAACAACACCTACAGAGATCGGTATCCTCTAATCACCCCATGAAGCTTATAATGCCCATTAACCCTATTAAATTAATATAACAATGAACAAAACAATTAAGAAAAGCATCAGAAAATTTTACTTCCGCATCTGGAAGTTCTACATCACAAGGAAAGAAACCTTTCGCGCTACCAGAATGTGGCGAAGGGGCGTGAAGGAGTGCGTGAAGGCATTCAAGGAGATCCGAGGTGCACGATTCTACATGTGGTTTGATGAAAACTCCATGACGTTCATTCCGATTGTTCACAAGGAGGGAACAAAAGGTAATCCTTTGTCAATGGAGTACCTGCAGCGTTCACACAAAATCAAGGCTAAGCGTACCATGAAGGTGGAGGATATGAAACGCGAGTGTTTCTACTACACGCCTTCCCAGAGCAATGCCATTGGATGCAGCGAAGATAACCAACTTCGCACACAGAAATATAATCAGTGGCTGCGCTTCTACATGTCGCGTCTTTCGGAACCCATGCGAAAGCTCAACGCCTTCAAAGCTTAATTGTGTTATGTGTATTACCGTATCACGGCAATCTTTCTCTTATCCACCCACTCCACCGCTCATCACCGTGGGCTGTGGTTTGGGTGCATTTTGTGTATTGCCATTCGAAGGCATCAAGTGGCTTCCACTACCGTCAGCTGGTCTGACGGCTCCTCCTTCGGGCAATGCACCCATGGCTGCAGCATCAGCTTGTTGCTTGGCCTTGAATTCCTGAATACGCTTCTTTAGTCTTGCCGTGTTACTGAATGCGCCACAATCAAGCATCGTTTCCAGGTCTATTCGGTTCTGGAGCATGAGCTGCCACAGCATATCGTTGTTTGCCTCACGCATCACGGCACTGTTGGCATCCATCTCCATGTCAAGATCGGTGTTCACGTCTTCCATCGTGTCGGGATTGTAGTAGGTCTTGTAGTCCTCGCCGGTCAGCTTCACACTGCGGTTGCTGTCGTAGAACTGCTGGATCATCCAAAGCTGAACCTTGCTCACACGAAGACAGAAGTCATAGAAGGCACCGATATAGTCCGCTACAGTAGTGCTCGCACTCTCACGCTCCATCTGGTACTGCTTGCCGCTGGTGTTCCTGTGTACACCTTGTAAAGCTCCCTGAACACCTGTCTGACTCACCACCATGCTTTGATTGGACTGGATCATCCATTCCAGACCTGCAGGAATGTTCGTTCCCTGAATGGCACTTGGCTTCTCGCCTTTCGATCCGTCGTAAAGGATAACTCCATTGGGCTTCGTACTTTGAGCTATCATCTCTTCCAACGGCTGCTTGGGTGTTTCGCTCTTCACATCAATTGCCATGGCCTTAATGCTGTTACCAAGCATCTCGTCGAACATAATCATGTAGTGGTTCGTTGCACGCTGCTTGTCGATGGTGCGGTCAATAAAGCTGCGCGTCTCGCCGTTGATGCAGGGATATGCCAGGAACACATAAGGATGGTAGTGGAATCCGTAACCGTTGCGTAGTACGCGGTATGGGCTTACTCCTTCACTGAGCAGATAGCCGTTCGGACTCAGGAATCGGTAATACCAGAATTCTTCGATACGTTCCTTATACTGGATCAGCTGCACGTCTTCAGGTGCAATGTAGTAGGTCTCGTTTCCGTTCTCGTCAAGGATAGGCATGCCGTTCTCGTCCTTGCGGATGTTGTCGGCCATCCTGCGGGCATTCTCCGCATCGATTTCCTTCTTGTCGCTGAGCGGGCGGTATCCAGCGTCTGCCGTGGCATAGTCATGATACCATAACGATCTTTTGCGCTCTTTCTTCCAGATCTCTATGACTCTGTACTTGCCAATCACACTGCTATGAAGGAAATCATCTCCTGAATCCACTTGTCGGTCGCCTGTCGGTCGCCTGCTGTGCATGATGTTACCCTGACGGGTGTAGATATCCTTCAGCTCATTCTCTGCCGACTTGCTGGCATTGCCGTTCTTGTCCCTGCAGAAAGTCTTCAGCAACTCACTCCAGTACATATCATGAGCCTCAGCAATGAAATTGATGTCGCTCAGATCGCTTTTCTCGAACACAGGGAAAGCAAGCTTGTATATGTCCTTCTTCTCTATGTACACATCCTCACGTCCGTCAACCTCCGTGAAGTTCACCTTGGCTGAAAGGAAAGCATAGATGCAGAACTCCTGGAAGAATTCCGCATTCAGGTTCTGCCGACGGTTAAGGTTGTCATTTTTACGAAGGAACTCGCTGAATATGGCTGCAAACATGTCCTCGTTGGCATCGGTGCTCTTGCAGGTAGCGGCCATGTTCTCCTGTCTTAGCAGACCTTTCAAGGTCAGCACCTTGTCACTGATAATGTCGTTCTGGAATGCAGGGAGTCCCTTCAACTGGAGGTACTTCTCAACGGTAATCGTTCTTCCGTTCCAAACAACTTTGTCGTTCAGCTGCCTACCCATGAAATAGTCGTTAGCCCGAATCCATTTCTTTCGCATGGGTTCAAGGTCATCATAGTAATGTGCTGCCTCGCGCAGTAGCTGCGAGTAGTAGCTGTCCGATGAGAATATCTTGTGCTCCATCCAGCGCAGGGAGTCCATACCCTCCTCGTAGGCTCCTGATACTGGGTTTTCGACACCGTTGTTTGTCAATACCATATCCGATTCTTTGTAATTACAAAGCAAAGATAATCCAACGCGCTTTCGCTCTCATGATAAATTTCCCAATCGGCCACATCCAAATAAGGAAATTTATCATCCTGAGTTGATAAGGGATGTGTAATTTTGTGATGAACAAAACAATAGATTATGGCAAAGAAAATCAAATTATGGGAGAATACCGTCGTAACAAAAGACGATAAAGGTAATCTCGTCCTTGTCGGATATGCTAAGGAGGCACTTGCCTCATTCGACAAGATGAAAATCGGTGTTGATATCCATCTGCACGATCACAGCAAGGAGGAGATCGAGAAACTGCTCAAAGAAAATGAGGTTCCCTATGGGAAGCTTATTCCTGCCGAAGACAAAGCAGAAAACACCGACTACGATCTGTGTATCGTTGCTGGTAACGTCCTGAAGCTGTATGATTGGAAGTGGACTGCCGAGGAGATCATCCGCAAGCTCTATGATAAGAGCGAGGAAAAACAGGAGTCGGAACAGGAGTCCATGAACAAACGTCTTGAACAGATCAAGAAGTACACACAGGAGCGTGCCAAGAAAAAGGTATCCGATCCTTATCTGTAATGTTAACGTATGTTGCTGTATCACGGCAACACCCTATACAGTCCACCTGATTCTTTTTCATGGACTTGATATATTTTCATTGGTTAATTTTAAGTTATTAGAGTCATCAAACTGGAGCGTTGCGAAACGCTCCGTTTTTATAATGAAACAAGGCTGTCGGGTAAGAAAAATCCCCCGGCATTGTAAATAGTCTCTCACCACATATTCACAATATATCCGCACAGCGGCAAGCCAGGGGATCAATATCCTCTATGCCACTGTACGGATCATCGTGTCTTTATATGTGGTGAGAGACTGCAAAGTTAAACATTTTAATCCATTTCTCCAATGAAAGTAGTCGAAATTTTAATCCTGTCACGAAAAATTCTTGAATCGCTGCAAAAGTCCTGCATCAACATCAGCGACATCCGATACCTGGCCATGTACGAGGAATACAGGCAGATCATCAACAACAAACAGAAGGTTTCCTTTGCCGCTGCCCTTCTCTCCCAGAAATATCACATCTCAGAACGACAGTTCTACTACATCATCAAACGATTCGAAGCCGACTGCAAAATCACTGCATCCGAATAAGTCACGTATATTTCGGTATTACCGCAATCTCCCCTATCTTTGCAACGTCAAAGCGCAATGACAGAACCTATATTTATTAACAACTCAAACACAGTATTTCTATGGAAATGAACGATTATCTTTCGATGAAAGCTCTTGAGAAGGAAGGCATGTCGCCTTATGAGCAGTTCAAGGTCGGACACATGCAGTCCAAACGTGCCAGCGGTACTGCCATCGGTGCACTCGCTGTTGGTGTCGGTGCGGCCGTAGCTGCAGTAGCTGCCGGTGCATGGGCTGGAGCGAAGGCGCATGAAGCAAAGGAGGTGGCAAAGTCTCAGCACGATGACCTCCGGGAACTGGTGAAACTGAATGCTCAGAGCATTGCAGGAGAGCGTGCAGAGCGTATCGCAGGTGACGTGAACATCACGACAACCATCAATGATACACTCAGCGGTAGCCAACAGGGATCACAGAGCCAGACCGTCACACAGGACGTGGTGCAGCAGGTGATCGCCGGTCTCATGACAGGCCGTTACAGTGAGAACGCCCAGAAGGTCGAACTCATGTCACCGGCTCGTCCGTTCAAGTGCGGATGTGGTTGTGGTTGCGACAACGACTAAACGCATCAAACAGTTCAGGTAGGCTGCGGCAATGCCGCAGCTTCCTTTCCCAAAACAAACACGGCAAATGAAATGGTTCAACAATGCTAAAAAGAAGAAAATGGAATTCATTCAGAACTACGTCCCTACATCAAAGGCACAACTCTTACAGGTGGCCATGTACTACAACAAGGGTGATCTTGCCAAAGCACAGGAGATGTTCGACTTCTACAACAAGAATCTGAACCTGCCTGACTTCGATCCCGTTCCACCCACATTCATGCAGCAGATGAAAGACGGTGCTTCTGGAATCTATGGATGGCTGAAAGAGAACCAGGAAGAACTGGTGCAGGGATACCAGCTTGTCTATTCTATTATCAAGAATAAGGGCGCACTGCCTGTTTCGAATATGGAAACGGCAGCACCGCTTCCACCGATCAACGAATAATTATTTGATAAAATTGCGCAAATTTTTCAACAATAATTGTGTAAACATAACACGGCAACAGTATGGATCAGAATATCAGACAGATCTCCTTCAACATCTACGCAGACAGCGATCAGGAGGCAGAGCGTGGACGTAAGGCCATTATCCAGTTTATAAACATAATGGGACAGCACGGTGCCATGGTCTCAGGGAACAAGATAGCAGAGGCGGTGGCAAAGCTCAACGAAAGTCCCTTTATTGCATCACAAATTATCAAATTCTTCAAACAATAAGTCATCATGCCAGAAAACAATAATCCACAGAGATGTACAGGTAACTGCATGAACTGTATAGCATACCAGCGACAGTTCTGTGCATCACAGTTAGCTTACAGCAACATGAGACAGCTGGAGCAGTTAAGCAACCAGGTGAAAGTCCTTACGGAGAAAATAGAGGCCATGCAGAACACGGATGCAGTTCTCTTCGCTCCTTCAGAATCTATACCGACACCTTCCACCATTCCCGCTTCTTCCCCAGCCTGATCAGCCCCAGTGCCCGCTGTTTCTCTAGCGTAATCTGCCACCCTTCCCGCTGTTTCTCCAGCGGGCAATAAAATACAACGCAACAAGGGGTAGGCGTAATACAATAGAACCCCAAAATAATAACATCACAAACACAATGAATTATGAACAACAACGGAAAAACCTTCGTAGTATCTCTTACTACGATTCCAGGCGGCACGGCCGCTAATGCCAGCTACCTGCTGGCTCTCGACCACTACACTTGTGGTAACCGTAAACTATGTATTAACGAGGCTTTCCCCGTCACTGCCGATCTCAAAGCAAAGGCAATCGGCGTTCCTGTCGATGTGGGGAACGGATCCTTCTGTCAGGAAGTGCTTGTCAGCGGAAGCGTAACCTATCTGCCTTTCGTTTGCGGATGTAACTGCAATGTGTGTCCACGTACAGAGAACATCTATTGTACCATTTGCGTTCCGTGTTCGTCTGCTGCCGTACCCACACTGGCCATCGGAAACAGTGTGGCTGCACCTACAAACGCGAAGCCATGTGACACCACCACCAACTGCATTGCCGTAACGACAACGCTTAACGTAACGACTGCTTAGGATGTGGATGGATATTGCGTGCATCGTGTTCACTTGCGTAACAATGAACCACCTCGGATTGATTAGTGCCATAGAAAATGCAATACATCGCACTCTATGGATAGTGAACTGCCCCAAGTGTAGCACCTTCTGGTTCGTTCTCGCATACTGTTCAGTATGTTGCAACCGTGTTGCAACTATACCATCGATGTGCGCCGTATCCTTCCTATGCTCTTATCTGGCCGTATGGCTTGAACTATTTGAATCATTCATTGACACATTATTCATGAAGTTATATGAGAAGATTGTCACAACAGGTAATGACGGCTCGGCTCCCGCAGATCCAGAATGCAGTGATTCCGCAGGCTCCGTGTCCGAATTGTAGCAAACCTGCAAAAACACCGACTAAAACGAAAAGAAAATGAACGCACAGGAAATGAAACAGAAGTACTGGAGCCTGTACGAGTACATGGCCAACAGTAAGAATCCCGAAAACATGAAGGCTTTCGGGCGAGTAATGTCATCCATGATGGAAGACATGATCCAAATCAGTCCTGCAAAGGCTGAGGAGTATATTGAACGCCTTGAAAGCATTCGCTGGGATAACTATCTCACGCCGAAGGAGGCAGAAACCATCGTGGCAAAGATGGATCCGAAGGCTCCCTGGAACCGTGATCAATGGAAGAACGCCATGGAGCAGAGCGGATTCGCACTGGAGGAGAAGCCTTGCTACAACTCCTGCGCTCTTTGGGTAACGATGAACATGTTGATGTCCGACAGCTCCGGCACAATGTCAAAGTACGTCGATGCAAACAATCTGTTCAAGTTCGTACACGACTTGGCTGTTGACAAGCTGACAGACGCAGATGGAGTGTTTGATATCCGTCACTACTTCAACGTATGAGCGGATACCGTGAGCTGATGAGAAGAAAACTCCTTGAACAGTTCTACGATAAGATGAGCGAAGAGGAGAAGAGAACGTTTGTCATGCTCACCATGCAAGACAAGAGCAGGGATGAGATTATGCAGGCTCTGAGCGCACAGAACGCGAAGATCGATGATGTGTCCCGCAAGATAGGTAAATATCCGTTCGCTTCAGATCTGCTGGCAAACATCTCTGGTAACTTTCTCACAGACGGACTTATTTGGATTGGACACAAGCTGCTAAGGAAGCTATAACCATCACTTTGCCGTGTTGGTATTCAAGAGGGGCTGGCAACAAAGCGTGTCAGCCCCTCTTTCTTATTCAGCTTTATCCATGTTGTCTATTCTTGTCATCACTTCCTTCCTGAGCTTCCTGATCTTATCCATAACCTCCTTGTCATTACTTCCATCAAGATCTTTCTTCATATCCTTGATGTCGCGGCGGTAATCAAGTAGCATATCATGGATATCTATCCACTCTCCAAAGGAATTCTCCCAACGGCGCGTGTCCTTTCCTGCATCTTCAATCTCATGCAGCTGCTTCAGCCGTTCGTTGCTCTTCTTGTATAGGGCATCCATCTTATAGTCATCACGGATATCTTCAGCTGTGGCCTGCATGATGTACTTGTCATTATCCTTTGTGATTGTCTGTTCCTTATCACCTTCCCAGAATGATAATGCTTTCTCTCTTGCATCAGCCATGGTAAATGCCCTGTAGTCTTCACCGGTCATATACTGGATGATCTTCTTTCGCATCAGTTGTCTTTCCTTCAATGTCTTAGCATTGTCAAATGCCTCGAATGCACTTGGAAGATCAGTAACACCATCAACCAGCTCCTTCTTCTGGGTGGCCTTCACGCTTGCTATAGCTGCTTGCAGGCACTCCTCAGCATTCAGGTTGTTCATCACAGCTGCATGGTATGTGCGTTCTATTCCGTGCATATCACCAGCATTGATGTAGGTCTTGAAGAAATCAACGGCCTTCCAGCGAGTGAATCCCTTCTGACTAGGCATAACCAAATCCCATGTCTTGAATTCCTTGTCTGCTTGCGTAGGAACACTGAACGGAAGGAAATGCTTGGCAGTCATTGACAGGAAAGCTATCTCCTTGCCGTATTTCTCAACAGTTTCTTTCTCTTGATACGGAATGTCAAAACCGTGAACATCCAAGGTGCCAAGACCGTCGCGGATGTAGCTGATCATTGGATTTGATTTACCCATCATGCGCTCGATCATCGGGGCTGGGAACTCAACACCATGCCGTCCCATGAACAACTCTGGGAATTCCCTGAACTGCTTACCCCATCGTGCATACCATTCGGTTCCATCCTTGTACCGACCAAGAAGAAGGTGTGTCTGTTGACCAATCGTATTGCCATACATGGTATAGTCATACCACTTCATGCCTTCAGGATAAGCAAGCTCGTAGGGTGAACGGTAGTTTGGATCAGTCTTTCTGATTTCCTCTGCCTTCATGCGTTCATTGTCCTCATCAGACTTTCTTACAATGGCATTGATGGCGTTCATCAGGCTATAGAAGAATACACATACGCCCAAGATGTAACACTGCTTGGCGTTCTTGCTCCTAAACCTTCTTAACTCATTCCTTGGTATGTCCACACCAAAAGCTCGTTTCAAGTTGTCGGCGTTGTATCTCATATACTCCAGGAACCCACCTTCATTATACAAGCTGCCGATTCCGAAGTTTGCCAAGAAATGACGCTGTGTGCTCACCAGCCAGTCGGGTGAAAGCAAGGCTCTGCGCATCCATTTGAGTTGTGCCGGTGTGACACCCAACAGTTCCCAATACTGACCGCCAAACGTGTCGTTGACATACTGTCCAGCCTCATCAAGTAACTGTTCTCTCATCTCTTCCTTACTCAGCCCATTCTGCCCATCAAGCCCATTCTGCCCATAAATCTTGTTCAGTCTCTTCTCAACCTGCTCAGCAAACATCTTGAAACAGGCAATCTTGAAACCATCATGGATATAGTTCCAAAGAACAGTGTCCATTCCCTTGTTCATAAAGTCAAGCATCGCTGCTACAGGTGTCATGGCCTTTCCTATACCTTTCTTTGCCAAGTTCTGCTCATTGGCAAGATCTCGTACAAAGTTCCTCAGCTTCTCGGTAATCATGTTCACGTCTGCAGCTGCATAGTCGGCGGTAGCACCAAGGTTGACCAGATGTTTTGCAGCAAGCTTAAAGTCCTCTGGATGGGCGTAAGCTGGCAAAGTGCCTTTCTTGATGCTGTCCAGTACGACGTACTCCATCAATGCCCTCATGCCTTTGTCAGGACGCATCTGTGCCAAAGCAACCTCCGTCAAGGCTCCTGCATGGAAACCGCTAAAGCTCAGCTGTATCTTCTTAGCTGTGCCACCAATAACGTCCCAACCTTTGCCAAGACTATGAACCCAGTCAGGAATATCCGCTGTTCTCATCGTACCGAACACGCTGGCAAAACGCTGCTTTGCTGCTTTATGTACCCACACATCACCCACTCCAGGAACATCGTATGGCTTAGTATATGATTCCTTATCCAAATGGTACGGCTCAACGTTAGTAATCAAAGGCAATGATCTCACTACCTCGCCATCCTTATTCAGCTCATCAATATTGATACAAGCCAGATCATCAAGGAATTTTCTGTTGGCAACAGCTTCGTTGTTGCTCCTTGAATAGTATGACATGATATCGGTGATGTCAGTGAACTTTGGAACCAACCCAACAGCAATACCTTCAGCATACGTCGGAATCTCTCTCTTCTTCATATTCGGGCTTTTTGTACGCTGATAGTTCTCAACATACTCCTTCCATGCCTTCGGATCACTCTTTTCCTTATCCCAGATGTGGTTCACATAGCCCTCGGCAATATATCCAGCATTGCCTCTCAATCCTGCATCCTCCAGAACATGATAGAATTCATCATACCAGTCCTTGATATCATCAAGAACCTTCTGCAAAGATGGTGTCATTTGAATAGGCATAGCGGCTCTGTGATCCATCCTGATCCATTCACCGTTGTCAGCCTTCACAATATCATAGCCGTATGTACCTTCAATGATGTCGGGTAAAGCTTCCCTCAGCATCTTGCCCGTAACCTTTTCTCCTCCCTGTGAGGATATGTTCTTAGCTATATCATCGAGTCGTTTTGTCAGGTCGTGAATAAATATGGCATCTTCGGCACTCGCACTTTCCAGATTCTTTCTTCTGTTAATAACAGCATACTTCACCTGTTTGCGTGCTCCTTCTGGAGTTGTGTTAAAGCCAACAGCATTACCGATGTCTTGCAATACCCTGGCATCAATCTCTTGATCCAGCAACTGTTCTTCTTCGGTAGGCTGTGATACATCCTTTTTCCCTGTTGCTACATCATAAAGACCAAGATCAGCATTCTCCAAATCAGCAATACCGTGTCTCACTTCCCATTCCTGGTACAGCTTTCGGTATTCGTCTTGAATACGTTTAAGCTCCTCAAAGTCTTCAATACCTTCAGTGTCGGGCATGATAGGCATAGGATCACTTTCATCCTCTTCGGCCATCTTCCTTCTCTCCCACTCTCTCAGTCGGTTGAAGTACGAAGCCATGCCTTCGCCTTTCTTCTGCCTTGGCTTTCCCTTACCTGCCTGGAAAGAAACATTTCTTGGTTCTGTAGGCTGCTTTATTACAGCATCCTCAACTCCAGTCTTCACGTCCGTACCCTCAACAAAATCATACATCATCCTGTCGGTAACCTCGTCAACGCTCTTGAACTTCTTAATTCCAAACAAGTCTTTACCAATCCAGTCCCACAGCTTACGGAAAGCACGACGAATCTTGCTGATCACATTTGCAATCTTCATGGTCTCATCCATGCCCTCAGCTTCATCAAGAACTTCCCTTGCAGCCTGCTCAAACCTTTCGCGGTTCTTTGCACCTCCCATGTTGGTAAGCACCTCCTCGTAAAGCTCATCTTCATCACCATGGATCTGATTGTAGTTATTGTCACCAAGCAGTTTCTGGTAGATCTTTTGAGAGACCTCATCTTCTCTCATCAGATCCTTGATGTTCTCCCAAAGATCAGGTCTGTTCTTCTTGATGGCTTTCACCCAAAGATGACCATACTCATGTGCTGGAGTCTCAGGATTAATTCCCTCATCTGTCAAATAGATATCCTTACCGTCCGTATATCCATATACAACTCCCTCTGAGGTAACCATTGGCTCCTTGCCTGCGACACTGAACATAGGTTGTCCCTGCATCACGCTCTCCTTCATCTCTGGAGTAACATCAATAGCCCACATCTTGGCCGTTTTTGAAGAGTACTTTCCAGCGGGAGCAAGTCCAGGAAGCTCCACTTCACCAGTCTTCACACCCCACTTCTTTCCGTACTTATCCATAAATCTCGGTATCATCTGGTCATAGAAACCCTTCATGCCCTCGCCACCGATTCGGAGACCTTCACCTTCAATTACCTTGGCTGGAAGATCCTTGTTGGCATCGAAAATCGTACCATCTTTTCCTTCGCCGTCCATGATTCGCTTGGCAAGTTCTTTGCCAACAACATCCGTCAGATCCTTACCCTCGGTGTCACTTCGTCCCTCTATTACCTTACCGTTCTGACCAACACGCATTGTCATTGTCTCACCATCTTTCAAGCGCACCTCAATCTTCTTGGTTTTGCGTCCGTCAGGATCATTCACCTCAGGATAGTCATAGGATATGATCTTTTCCACGACGTTGCCGATATTATACCTCTCAGCCTGCTGGTCGCCGGTAGTCCAGGCTATCTTGTCGTAGCCGTTCTCAGCAGCATAGCGGAGCATACGCTTCATGGCCAGTTCATGCCAGTTCTTCTCAAACGGGGCGTCGGGGACGCCGTTTGCTGCTTCTGATGCTTTTTCAAACTCCTCTGATGCTTTATATACATCCTGTTCAAGACTGTCAACCATTTCTCTTTGCAGGACTGGCAAATCGGAATAGAAATCCTCAAACGCTTCTCCTTTGTGCTGCTTCTTCAGCATGACGACATAGTTGTCGTATTCCTGCTGAGCAAAATCTACATTTTTGCGTGCTTCTTCCAACCTGGATTTCGCATCATCGCTTATGTAGCCCTTCTCTCGTGCGTCTTGATGCCTCTTGCTTTGAATCTCATCTATCACGAGCACCTTGCGGGTTTGTGGAACGGCATAGGCTTCTGCGAACGCCTTACGTTGACGCTCGTTACGCTCTTCACTTTCCTTCGATAAGGATCCGTCGGCATCACCAATTCCGTATCGGGCAAAATCTTGATGGGCAGCATACCATTTGGCATTATCAGCCTCAATCGCTTCTGCAGCCCTTCTCTTTTCGCCTCCATCTTCAGGTAGTGTTGTTTCACCAAACCTAATCCACGCAACAGCACGTCCACCTCCGGCATCGCCAAAGTGAATATTGTCGCTTTCGTTGTACGGATCAATAGTTGGAACGGTTAGGGCAATCTCCTTCTTGTTCTCTAATCCTTCAGTTGTGTAACTCAAACGAGTGGAATTAATGGGTTCATCTTCAAACTGAAGGAAATGTTTGGCTGCATCTGAAATCTCTTCATCATACATATCCATCTGAGGCTCCAGATTCCCGTTACCGTAGTTCACCTCAAAGGCCATTTCGAAATCGTCTCCGTAATTATCAACCATTTCCCGGAAAGCAAGATCATGAGGATCACTGTCATTCATGTTGTTCCAACGTTCAACCATGTCGTCGTTTCGCTTTCTATCTTCCTCGTTAAGCCTTTCAGGATCGTTTGCCCAGCCTCCTCCATACTTTTGATACATCTCGTCGTTGAACGTGTTTGCTTCTTGCTCAACGGCGTTTTTCTCGCTCTCATACTTTTCAACAAGACCATCGAACTCCTTGCGGAACTTCTGCATCTGAGGATTGTCATCAACATCGAAGTACTCTTTGTAGTTTGTTTCCTCGACCTGTATCTGATTCTCACGAATATAATCCAGCACTTCATTTTTTGTAAGTGAGCGTTTTGCGCTCGCCTGTTCCTTCAGCCAGTCACTCAGGCCAAGCCATTTATCTTCTCCGGCCTTCAAGCCGCCGTTCTTCTGAATCATGGCCAGCCACTGCTCAGGCGTGGCCTTTTCCTGCCTGATACCCTCAACAGCTTTCAATGCATTGCTCACAAATACAGGGGTATCCACATGGAACGAACGACCTTCACGGAGTGCCTGCGTCTTACGAAGCACAGCCATAGCCTCAGCCTGGCTTACCTCATGGTAGCTCACACCAGAATTATCAAGCACTTGCATCACTGCCTTTGTAGCCAGCTCCTTTGCTTCGCGTTCCTTTTCGCCAGTGTTTATCTCCCCATAATCATATTTTTGGGGTTTTTCTTGGAGCGTATCACTATTTTTCTTATCTTTGCCTTCAGAAGAGTCAACCCCAGCAGGTTTAGTATATTGGTCTCCTTGTGCCGAAGTGCTGGATTCGGATGGCAAGGTTACATCTTTAATGTAGGCCAATGTACCGCTCTTTACTCCTGCTCCGCTTCCTTCGCTTTCCGATCTTGATAACCCTTCGTCAGTTTCTGAATATCCGCTTTGAGCCTCCGAAACATGTTGATTCCTCCGCAAACGAACTCTTCTTTCTGATTCTTTTTCTGCGTCATAGCCAAATGTTTTAAGAATATTGTTAATTCTCTCTTTATCTGCTTCGTCAAAATAATTGAGGAAGTCTGCAACATCACCGTCCTGCATTGAACGGCTCAGCCAATAGGCAAATGCCTCCTCTGCGTACTCTGATTTATCGGTACTCTTTTCTTTAACGTATGCCTTATTAACCTTACCGTCATCTGGCATGACGTTCCAGAACCGTTCCGCAATCGTTCTCTTGCCATCTCCATACCAATCATCAAGAATGGCATGGATATTCTCATGGAAATATGCCTCTTCTGCATAAGAAGAAGTCATTTCTGGTGCAAAGATATATATTTTTTTCGTATCTCGGTTATAAGAAGCACCTGCTTTTCCAAGATTCTTACGTAAATGCTCCATGATGGCATCATATTCAGGTGATCCCTTCATTTTGGTCACTTCGTCATACATACCAAGATCCTTCAACAGCTGCTCCTCGCCATGAGTCTTGTCTAAGAACACCATTTCCTTTCCATGATATTGCTTTCCTACAGCTTCCATCATGTCCTTGGCACTGCCCTTATACACCACATCAGGCTCAAAAAGCAAACCTTTATCATGTGCACTGCCTTCAATGGTCATAACGTCACGAAGTTTAACATTGTATCCATCAAGGTTTGTTTTCAATATCTTGATGTCTTTGCTGTCAGTAACTGTCGTATTACCGTAAATAAGAGCATATCTTCCACCCATCTGATTGACATAGGTGGCAATCTGCAGCGCATTGGCTTGTTTGCTTATTTCGTTGGTGGTAGTCCATGGAAGGAAGATATTACCAGTGATATGACCAGCTTGATCCATCACAATCAGACTCATCTTGTTGTGATCCCCAAGTCTGTGACTGCTCACGAATGCAGCCATGCTCCGCGAGTCGCTACCTTCAAAAGCTGTCTCTGGGTTCCAGTCCTTTGCAAACACCTGCTTGGAGAAATTGAATACACGTACAGGAATATCCTTATCAACAGATTTTGGACGCAAACCAATTTGATTGCTCCCTTCGCTGTTGAATTCTGCATACTTACCACTTTTTGTATTAATGATAATGCCAGGAAGAGCCTTTCTACCAAACATGGCCTCCACCTTCTTCTGCAATGCAAGGTCTTCTCGGCTAGCTACCAAGTTCCCACTTGGATGGTTATGTAGGAAAATAACATTGTCGGGATCAATCTCCTTGTATGCTGCAAAAGCTTGCTCGATGGGTGCATGAACAGCATTATATGAACCGATTGCAAGATGGATAACCGTAGGAACACCATCCTTGATCAACACCATAAAGGAGTTTTCTACGGCTGCATCTTCTAGCTGCCTGAAAATGTAGGCTACATCGGCGGCACTTTCAATATGTTCACCGCCTGTAAACGAGAATGAGCCGTTCTCAACATAACGTCTCTCCACATGGCTGACCTCACCTTCACCAAGCTCTCTTAGCCTGATCTTGGTCAAGTCGTAACCATGCGCTCTTACATCAGTCTTATCCTCTTCATAACGTGCCTTTTTCTCTGCAGGCTGCTGCTTTGCAGCGGCTTCTTCCTCTTCGGCTTCCTCACGCTCAATAGCTTCGCTCTCCAGCCGGTCAACATATTCCTCCAGTGCATCCACCTGAGCCATCAGCTTACTGCGCTCATCACTTGCAAAGCCCTTGTCGTTCCACTTGGCTGCCACATCAGCATACATGCCATAGGCATCTTCCAAACTGACGTTTTCTTTCTCCAGCATGTCTGAGTATGCGGCCAAAGCATCCTGGTACTCATCTCGGTGTCTCTTGTCATACTCATCGATATACAGATCCCAGTCCTTGCTGTTAGCGTTCTGTCCGATACCTTCCAACAGCTGCTTATCACTCAACTTCTCCAGCTTGCTTTCTGGCTTCTTGGTAGGCTGCGGTTTTGCCGCGGCCTTCTTATCATCAAACAACTCGCCTTCTTTCTCTTCAGGGAACAGGTTACCTTCTATATGGCTTACCACCTTCGGGTTCCTTCTGCGTGGTCTCGGTTCCTGAGCATTATACTCAAAATCAGGCTCATAAAGCATTATATTACCCGTTTCTTCATCTTTTCGCTCCTGCATCACGTCAAAGATGTTGCGCATGGCATCAGCAAAGCTGTCAACTTCAGCTTTTGATGGATAAGGCGATCCACTCATGGCTTCGTCGGTCTTTTTGAACTCTTCAAATGGCATTACTTCCTTTCCTGCGATCTTTTGCATCACCTCATAGAAAAGATAGTTATTCTCCATCGTTCGTTCAGTGTTCGCACCTCGCGAAAGGAAAGTGTTCAACTCACCACGTTTCTTCAGTTCCTGATCTACCCATTCGGCTAACAATCGGGCTGTAACCTCATGCATACGTCCCCAGTAGTCGCCTTTGGCTTTTGAACGTGCAAAATACTTGCTTGCTGCAACTTGTCTGGTCAATGTGTTATATGCATCTCGAAGCTCCGGACGCATCTCCAGTCTGGAGTCATCAGTAACCATGCCTCCCTTCTCTCCAGCTGCTCTTGCAAAGTAGTTGTCCAGGGCGTGCCACCATTCATGTGCAAGACTGCCTGCACCTTGTGTCTTAGTCAGGTTGATGACAATCTCTCCTGGTTCATAGTGGGCGGCAAAGCCTCCAGCACCTCTTGCACCAAATGCAATACCTAACTCACCGTTCAGACTCAGTGCCTGTGGAGATACACCTATAAGCTTAGCTAAGTCAAGGAAAGCATCATAAGCTTGGTTAACGGCCATCTGGCGGTCTGCCTGGTTTGTCCAGTTACCAAACTGCACACCCCTGAATCCGAATGTGTTCATGAAATCCTCTGCACTCACATCCTTGCCGCCTCGGTAATCCTCACCAAGTCTGGAATTCTCACCAGTATCAAAATAGACAATGTTCTTCTGCTTTGTCTTATAGTTCTTATAGGTACTGAAAACCTCATCCTTAATGCTTTCAGCATACTTCTTAGCCTCATCACGGGTTGCAAAGCCTTCTTTGAGAACGCGAGGCATACCATAGTAGTTGGCGTACTTCTTATCCATGATCACACCGTATGTCCATTTGTTATCGTTTCCTCTAACCATGGACACGAATACCAGGTCATCTGCTTTAAGTTCCGTTCTCTTTTTATCCTTCCTCTGTTCTGAAAGAATATTATTCAGCTTCTCGTTCAGCTCATCATAGTTGTCTTCCAGATAGGCTTGTGCCTCATTCTTAGTGTCAAATTCCTGATCATCTACAACGATCTTGTCATTAGTCAGTGGGTTACGGAAAACAACCTTGTAACCGAAACGACGTACCACCTCTCGAATGGGTGAAACAAGTGACTGTTGCTTTCTGCTGGCGGCAAACTCATCTGCCTCTTTCTTGTTGTCAAAGTCTCTTGTCTTGATGTTAGATCCTCCCCAAATAACTCTGTAGCGACCAGTCTCACCTGTCTCGCTCTTGGTAGATGGTGTACTGAAAGAGCTGATAGGATGTTGAATATCAGCATCACCTCGCTTTAGCTTTGCAAGCCATACGATATCCGATATTCCATCTTCTACACTCTGCGGATGGAAATTGTAGTTTGTCTCGTTCTTGGCGTTATACAGGTAATATCCCGTACCGTGTGCGTCGGCCTTCAGGAGTCCATAAGGAATATCAAGCTTCTCTCCTGGCTTGTAGTCAAGCTGCTTCATTACCTCGTATGTCACCCACAACGGATTGGGTGTGGTCTTGTCGCCAGCTTTGAAGTCACGGTCTTTGTTCCATTCCTTGCGCTTCTCAATCTCAGCCAGCTCAACATCACGCATCGGATATTTGTTTTCTAGTGCCTTTCTGATGATCTCATCACGCTGTTCCTCTGTGGCTTCAACAAACTCCTTCAAAACCTGCAGGGCTTCATGAGTAGCCTCAGCCCATCTCTCAACCTTTGTTTTGTAGTCAGGCTTCCACTTCTTCATTCGAAGTTCCGACTGTACTACCTTGGGCTTGCTTGGGTTGACCATGGTAGAGAAGAATGCATCATAGAAGGTGGCATCCTCTTCCCTGAGCGCACCTTCTTCAACAGCTTTCTTCAAGTCTGGCTTCTTATAGGCTTTCGAGAATGGAAGGTCAATCAGTGTCTTCTCGGTGGCACTGTCTATACTCTCGGCAATCTTTCGGCGCATGTCTTTCCTGGCACCTGCAATCACTTCGCCAACATCCTCAATCTTGTTTTCATTCTTTTTCGCATTTTTATTCCCTTTTTCTTGGAGCGTATCGATATTTTTCTTATCTTTGCCCTCAGAAGATGAAGTTTGCGTCTCAGCGTTAATCGACTTCCTGCCGTTTTGATTGGAAGTTTGGGGCTTAGAGACATCGGTAACGGCATCTGATTGATCTGGTTCGCGCAGATCAGCAATCACATCTTCATATTCCTTCCACTTATTCTTTCGGTAATAGCCAGCTGTTTCAACGTTGTAATAATCGCCATTTTCGCTTGGCATCAACTTAATAATGGCTGCTTTATCAGTTTTTTCCTGCTCAACAACCACAAACATTCCTCTTCCTCTAGCTTTTCTGAGCACAGGAGCGTTATTAAATATATTATCAAGGAATGCAAGCACATCATCTGTATTACCGATTTCTTTGTGATGTTCGTCAATAATGTGTTGAAGGTTGCGTTCTGTTAAACGTATTGGGGCATCTTGCCGTCTTGCCTTTGCAAAGAGTTTTGGAAGTGTCCACAAATCTATTGATCCTTCTTTCTCAAAAAATCTGTTTCCTTCTGAATCTGTTTCAGATGATAATTGATATTTAGATTGTTCTGTCTTTTGTCTTTTCTTAGCTATTTCTTCATCATACTTACGGCTTTGCTCCATATATTGCTCTAGTGTACCGCTTTTTCCTTTGGTAATCGGATTAATATCTACAGGAATACCATTGACAGCCAAATCGGCATCGCTGAGAATATTAAATAGCCCATCCTCACTGATGTCTCCTTCATATTCCACCACAACATCAATATCGGAATCTTCTCTTGCATCACCACGCATACGACTTCCATGAAGAGCTAAACCCTTAATGGTAACAATATCCGAAAGATCGTTATCACTAAGAATGCTTTCTATATCTCCACGTACACCTTCAAGAAAATCCTCTACAGTTATATCTTCAAGACCTTGTATAACTTTTGAAGAAGGATGATTGTTCTCAATCTTTGGTTCGCTCAGATCAGCAACTTCCTTCTTCTTCTCAATGCCATCCATCACCTTCTCCACAACATCCCTGTTGTCACCAAACCTTGTTTCGGCAAACGGCTTCTGTTTACGGTTGCTTGATTCAACCCACTTGTCAAAGGTGGCCTTGTCAACACCTGTAATGTTACCCATGCCATGCCATGGCCTACTGTAGTTCATCAGGTAGTTCCTGAGAGCATCAACCTCGTTGTCGAAGCCGTACATGATCTTATGCTCATCAAAGCTGCCGTCACTGTTCACCTGATCAACTACGAACACATTCCCGTTCCAGTTGTCGAGATCTGCATCGTCATTGATAAACACATCCAGATGGTCACCATCCTTGCCAAGGTTTCCTTTGCCGGTCAGATAACCGTATGTGTTGTGCATGGTAATGCTCCACGGCTTGCCGCTGGCATCCTTACCACTGCGCACACTACCCTTTGGGTTCTCAACCGTAAAGTTGTAACCACCAAACTGCAAATGTCCCTTCTTGTAATTACCAGCTTCCTTCTGGCCGTCCGTCGGGTTTGTGTTGGTCTCGTTGATTGCTCTTGCAAGCCTTGCGGTAAAACTGCTCACGCCATCATAGAATGGCAGCACTGCATCAACAGGAATGTTGTTTAGGAGGTTCAATAGTGCATAGCCTTCATGATTGTCCTCAACCATGCTGCCAGCACGCACGCCCATATCATAGGCATTCTCATTTGTCAGTTTGTTACTGAACAGTTCTTCAATCGTATTCCACTGATCACCATACTTGCCACGAAGATACATTTCTTCCAACTTTTCCTTCATGGCAATACCATCGTTACGCTTCACGTATTCGTCGATACTCTCACCATCAACATACTGTAGTGCTTTTCGTTCTTCGTTGGAGTAGTTTTGATTATCTTCTAACTCCGTCTTAGGCTTCAAGTTAGCTTGCTTTTCCTCCTCTTTCTTGTATGCTTCCGTAACCTTCTTGTCGGCTGCATCCAACGCCTCCTTTTGCTGGCGTACCATTTCTTGATAAACAGGATCTTCCAGCATGGCCTTGCGTTCAGCCTTGCCCTTGGGCGAATTAGTCTGCGCTGATACAACAGCCTGCGTCGGATAGTGCTGCGAAACGTAGTCTAAAATCTTATCGTTCCACTCTTCTTCTATCCTTCCAAGCTCGTCTATTGATCGCTCAAATTCTCCTTGTGCTCCTCCAGCCACATCTGAACCAGGAACAGCTGTGCCATCTGTAAGGTTTTCTCCTTCTCTGTTGACTTGCCTTCCTTGATTTTTCGTAACATCAGCTTCGGCACCTTGTCGCTGTACTTCTGCTTGGCCTCCTGAACCTTCTCCACCAGCTCCTGCGACGATAGGCTGGCGATCCATTTCTTGGCTTCTTCGATTTTGTTCATCTCTTAACTCGTTTTGTTCTGCAAAGATAGCATTAATTTTCTGAATATCATCATCACTGAGCGAAGAATATTCTTCACCGACACGTAACAATTCACTCTCATAGCTTTCTCTTTCCGATGCAGGGAGATGGTAAGACTCAGCCCACGACTGCATTTCATACTCTTCTTCTCTGTCCTGAACTTCTTTCAAAATCCTTTCTGCTTCGGCAATCCTTCCATCAATAATCAAATCTCTGATCTCAGTCGGATTCTTGGCAGAGAGAAGAAGGTTAATAAGTGCATTTCGGATTTCAGTATCGTCAAAGCGTTTCTCTTCCGCTCCAACAGGGTGGTTCTCTGGCGATTCCCAAATGTCGTGAACAAACTCGTCAACAGTCTTACCTTCACCCTTGGCGGCAAGGAATGTATTGATGTTGTTACTGTCAACGTTGCGTCCAACACCTCGCTTCATGTGCTTACCCAGCTCGTCTTCAACACCTCTCAGGTGAACACCTCCCTGATCAACACCTTCCCATCTCAGCACTCTCGGTTTCAGGAACATCGATACAAGCTCCGTCGCATCTGCAGGAACATCAAGATCATCAAACAATGTACCAACATCAGGATCATTGCCATACAGCTTTCTGGCAATACGTACCTTGTCTTCGTTTGTCCTTGCCTTGGATAACTCGGCCATTCGCTGCTCATAAGGAGTAGAATTCTTCAAGACATCTGCATTACGCTCAGCGTATGTCTTTGGCAAAGCATCAGAGATATCCTTCAAGGCTTCAGCTACACCGTTCAAACGGTTCTGCTCAGTTTCCCACCCGGACAACTGAGTGATTAAGCCGGTCAGCTCTTCATCACTAAGCTCAACCTTACCTGTTGTATAATCATCAAGCTGCTTGCGAATCTTGTCTATCTCAGGTTGAATCTCATCGCGCTGGTGACTTTTCAGGATCCTTCGCTGCTCATTCATGAATGTGTCTGCATCGGCCTCGCTCTCATATTTGTCAAGCAGATACTTCCTCACACCTTCAGCATCGGCAACATCGGCAATGGCCAGCCCGTTCCACTTAGTAGCCTCTTCATTTTGTTCAGTAGGCTGTGGTCGTGCCGCAGCTTCATCAACAACAGTCTTCTGGATCTCGGCAATCTTCCCTCGGCGTTCCTCTTCAAACTTCCGCTGGGCTTCCAAACGGGCTTTTTCTTCCTCCTGCCTAACTCGCTCAGCCTCCTTGTATGCTGCCTGCTCATCAGCCAAATCTTGATTAATGCGCTTATCTTCGGTGGCCTGCATCATTTCCAAAGCCTCATCCTTAGTCATGCGTATGACACCACCGTTTTCATCTCTCAGTTGCACATCACCATTACTAAAGAACCCATCTACGGTAAACACACCAGTTGTATTACCCATTGTAAGCTCAACTTGATTACCCTTTCTAAGTTCTGTGCCGCTGATAATACCTTTGTATCGCTCATCATCCACTTTTCTATCCATCTCGGCTCGAACCTGAACGTAGTCATCGATACCTACAGGTGTGCCTGTCTCAGTAATCTCTTTGACTGGAACCTGAGCATGGCGAACAGATCCATCTTCGCCCGTATAGGCAACCATAACAGTACCATAAGCATTGTTAAGGTCACCAGAAACATAATACACAGAGCTGCCGTTTGATAGCTTCAAGAACACAATCTCCCCTTGCTCGTTCTGATAAGGCTCAATCTCTGCGCGGATAGCCTCATCATTACCAATGTATGAATCATTGATAGCATCCTCAATACCTCTCATGGCATCATGGGCTTCCTTTAATTTCTCAATAGCATCCAGCTTAGCTGGTTCAGTATGCTTCTGTGTTACAGTAGCCAAAGCTTCCTCATCACCACTCTCAACAGCATCATAAATAGCCTTGGCTTCATCATCGGTAAACAGTTTAGACATTCTCGCGTCGGCCTTCTGCATCTCATAGCCGATGTTTCTCATGGCTGCAGCGTCATTAGCCTGCACAGCTGCTTGGCCTTTGCTGTATGCCTCACTAGCAACTGCTGTTTGTGCTGCATCTCCAGCGGGCGTTTCAGTTGGCGGTTCTACACCTGGTGCCATATCAACCACGCTTTCCGTCGCATTAGTTGTGGGATTTCCAGCTTCTTCAATCTCTACCTGCTCCGTTCTCGGTCTCAGATATTCCTGCAAGTCGGTAACATAGTCATCAACGGCTTTCTGCTCTGCCTCACTACGATCTTTCTTTTCCAAGATCTGTGAAAGCGTTCCTTCTTCCATACCGTTGCGCTTCTCAAACTCACGGGCAAAGTCACTTGCTGCCTTGCTATGGCCAGCATGATTCCTGTATATATTCTGTGCCGACTGGATCAACGATTCTTCGTATGGTAACAGATCACCGCCTTCAGCTTGCTTCTGCAATGCTTCTTGCAACTGATCCTCTCGTCCGAAGATGTTGGCTACATCACGCTCATAGGTACTTAATCCTTCTTCAAGCATCCGTTCTTCTTCGGCGGTCAGTGCCTTACCTTCACCCATCTCATGCAGTTTCTTCCTGGCACGAAGATCATTAAGACGGTCGATCTTCTCACGTACTCCACCTGTACTTATTGTTTCCGTTCCTTCAGTTTCGGAACCTGACGATCCACCGAAGTCTCTGCGCACTGTTTCGGCAAAATGCTCCTGAACATCCTTATCCGTCACCATATCCTCCAAAGCGGAAATTTGGTTAAGCTGTGCTTCTTGGCGGTAGTCATCCGACAGCTGCTTGGCCTCCTCTTCGGTCTTTGCCTCAACCGTACGTACTCTTCTGCCCTGAGCATCGAGATAGTCAACAAAGTGCTGCACTTTCCCTTCAGGAGAAATGTCTGTACGTTGGGAAACACCTGTTATCGGCTGTAACTGCTGTGAATAGTCACCAGTAATCAGCCCATACCATTTACGGGCTTCTTCCTCGCTGATCCTACCAGCGTTGTAGTCATTCACAAGCTGCTGCAAACCATTCTTCAGGTTCTGTGACTCCACTTGATCAACTCCGCTGGATTCTTTGGTTTGTGGCATCTTCACTTCCGACACCCGCTCACCGTTCACAAGCCTTGTGATGACATTCGGTTTCTTTTCTGCCGGTTGCGCTCCTGCAGTCTTACCAGTTGTCAGCTGCTCAACAGCATCAAGCATGTCACCATAGCCAAGATCCTTCATTTTCGCCTTGTCAGCATCTGTAATGTCGTATGCTTTCTCAAACTGCTGGATGTTGCGATAGTTCTTTGCTCGGTTGTAGATACCTCTTGCCTCTAATGCTCCAAAGGTAAGAAGGTTGTTAGCCTCAGCCAGCAACAAATCTTCAAATGTCAACGGCTGCGCTCCAGGAGTGGTAGCTTGCTCCAATGCACCTACTCCAGTCATGGCGGTAGCGTTCACTCCTAAGCGGGTGGCATCACCAAGAATCTTACCTGCCACACCACGGCCATGGCCGATGATCTCACCTAGAGGTGCACCAAAGCTGGTGGCCACACCAGTACCAACACCCCATGCGGCACGTTCAAATATCTTACCAAACAGATTCTTGGCACTGTACTGTTCGGCTTCAGCTTCTTTGATCTTAGCATCAAGGGCATCATGCTGGTCAACTCCAAATATTGGATCGGGCATGTGCATATCTCTCTCCATACGCGCACGCTCAATACTCATTCCGTCAACCGTTGCAGGCTCTGTCAATCCCTCAACAGCTCCACTGATGGCTCCTGCAGTACCAAAGGTCACTGCATTGCTGGCTCCATGCTGCAGAATACTCTTACCTACACTATTGGCTGTCAATCGCTCAGCTATCCTTGCAGCCTGCGACTTGGGAACGCCTCTACGAATAAGGTCGTTCATGATCCTTCCTGAGATCTTTCCCCCTGCCCATTTACCTGCTTTTCCTGCAGCTCCTGCGGGAAGTACATATTCCCACATGTCACTGGCCAGTGTTACTGCTCCCTTACCCAGATTTTCCCAGAATCCTGCCTTGTAACGGGATGCAGCAACTTGATCAAGGTATTTCTCGTAGTTGGTATCAACAACCGATGACATAATCCTGCCAAGGTCACTGTCCTTGAATCCTCTCCAGAATACATATTCTGCAGTTCCTGAAGGAATACGCTCATTAATCAGCTGCTCTTCCATCTGCCCTAACAGGCTTTCAATCACTTGGTATCTCACCTCATCAGGCATGTCCTTTGTCTGTTCATCAGCATACTTGATGGCTGACTCGATGGCTTTTGAAGGATCCGCTATTTTGTTGGCTTCCCTTCCGATATTCATCAAGTTTACTTCAGTAGGTGCAAATGGATTACCAGGTGTGTTGCGCATGTATTCGCCAGCCTGTTGTTTGTTACTTGCAAGCTCTTCGTTGAACTTCCTCATCACATCAGCATCAATGCGCTGGATATCACCTCTAAGAGCTGCTTCTTGATTGTACAAAGGTATTTGCAATTGATTACCTTCATCGTCTAAAGTAGGATCTGTTTCTTGTTGACCTTTTCTGAAACGATCTATTCCCTGCTGCATGAACTCACCAAAGCCTCTGTCATCATTCATTAACTCCTGTTCAACAAGTGGCTTTGCAGGATCAACTCTCTGCTGTTGTTCTTCATAGAATGCAGGCTGTGCGTTCTTTTGTATCACATTACCAACAACAGCACCAGTACCAGCTGTGTCTGCCAAAGTTCCTACTGATTCTCCAGCTTGATAACCAATACTTCCACCATGCTGCACCATCTGTTCCTCCGTAGGCATGGCAGCGGCTTCCATATTTCCTATCGATCCCTTATCTTGTTTGTTGTCGAAGAAGCCTAGGATTTTGCCAATGACATTCTTTCCACCTTCCTTTAGCTGCTTACCCATTCCTTCAAAACTCATTCCTTCAAAGAATCCAGGCTTACTACTACCAGGCTTCTCACGTTCCATCTCAGCGGCTATCTCATCAAGCGATTGCACTACCGCATCATTGTTACCTGTACGCTTTGGCACCTGGTTTTCGTAACGATCATACACAGCTTGACTATAGTTCACTTGTGGCGTTCCCTGCCCTGAAACTGATACGGTTTCAGCAGGCTGCGCTTCTGGCGCGGCACCAAATCCCATATCGGTCTTGAAGGTGTCATACTCTGGAGGTTCGTAACCATCACCTTTGAGGGTTTCCCACGCATCATGCAGATTGTTATCGTCCTGCATGTCTTTCTCAAAGTCTTCGTATGAAGGCATCTCATAGCCTTCTTTTTCAAACGTTTTGTAAAGGTTACGTAGATTATCGTTGTTCATATTGGATTCTTATTCGGTTTTATGTGTTAATATCCTCTACCCTTACTCTTTCCGTAAGGTTTTCCTTTGCCTGTACGCTTCTGCGTGTAGGTCACAGTGCGACTGTTCTTTCTATCACCAGTTTTCTCGGTTACCTTTTCATAACCTTCAGGAACACCGCTTGATCTTCTGGAACTTCCACCACTCGATCTTCTAGAGCTACTGCCACTTGATGCCTTTACAGCATAAGCGTTATTCTTTTTGATCGTACTTTGCTGAATGCCTTGTTTCCCTTGTTCGGTTTTCACGCGCTCAGGAGTCAAAGCTTCTACAGCTGCCCTATCAGCATCGGTCTTTTTGATCCTGGAATTATTGTAAGCATCTTCCCTCTTGTCTTTGTTGGCAAGATAGAGTGCTTGTTGCTGTGCGTATTTGAGCTTTTCTTGTAACATCGCCGCTTCACGTTCGTCTGCATCACGCTGTCTAAGATAGGCAAGATAATCCCTGGCTGTGGCCTTGCGTTGTGCATCAGCATATTCCCGAAGTTTACGCTGCCTTTCGGTAAGCTCTACACTATCAGGGGCGTTAGCTGGTGCGGGCGCACCAAGTGCGGCACCTACAAAGTTGCCAGTGTTTGTAAGAAGATAACCAAGCTGCTCAAACATATCCTCCATCTGCTTGCGTTTCTCAGCTTTCTTGTTGTCAGCAATACTCTTCGTGACATCGTTGTATTGGGTAAAAAGCGGATATAGAGTAAATGGATCAAGCTTCTCTCCATTATTCTCTTTTGCCCATCGGTTATAATCAACAATGGCCTGAGTAATGGGAATATCTTTTGCCTTTACCTCTTCTTGGCCTTCCACTGCAGGCCTTCCAAACATCACCGTATCAAACCCCTGGCTCCAATCTGCAAGGTATGGTCTGGATCCTGTTCCTGCCTTGTTTCCTACAGGCTGAACAACGGCTCCTGCATTCTGTTCAGTAGCCTGCGGTTGTACCGCTACACCCGTTCCTCCAGCTCCTGCAAGATCCATTGATTTCTGTGCCTTAAACTGTTCTCCCACAGGTCTTGCATGCGGCTGGAACTCTTCTGTGTACGAACCATTCCTGCCTAATATGTCATCAAGCTGCTCTTGGGTGATAGTGGTTGGCTTAGTCGGATCGCCATCTGGCTTTACCACTTCCCCTGCATCTTGTTCTGTAGGCTGTGGCATTGCCGCAGCTCTGTATCTTCTCTCTAAATATGCCATAGTCACCTCCTTTTTTACCACGGCATTGACTTTCCGAATTCAATCTGCGACTTAGCAATTCCTTGCGCTGTGTCTGATAGGGCTTTGGCCTTTGCAAGCCCCTTGTTCAGCTTGGTCTGAGCAATATAATTGGAAAACTGGTTGATCTGCTGATCTGCAGTGTCCCATATCCCTTCTTTCTTTGCAGCTCCTTCAACTGCTTGCTGCTGCAGCATATTGCCAACAGCTCTTGCAGTTGCTTCCTTTTGTAAAGCAACCGACTCGTCTGTTCCTCCAGCAACAGCATTTATTCCAGCTGTTCTTTTGGCCTGCTCATTCAACAGTTCACGAGCATTGGTTACAGCTGCTTGACTCTCTGCGCTCTGCGTCGGATCTTGATAATATAGATTGTTACGATGAGCACGTATCTGATCAAGCCGATCATTATACTGCTGCAAGGCTTCTTTGTAGCCCTTGTTTGCAGCCCTGGAGCTTAGAATTCCACCGATAATCGAAGCCGTGCCAGCTCCTGCAGCCCCGGCCATACCACCTATCATTCCCATATTCGAATATTTTTGTAATTAATTACAAAGACAAAGATAAACCAACCAAAACGCGCTCTAATGATAAATTTCCCAATCTTAAATTAGGAATTTAAGCGGATAACTCTTATCTTTGTCGGCAAATCAAAGACATGAATCTATGCCAAGAAAGAAAAATGAGACTCAATTGAACGCTGATAAGTCTGTTCAATCTCCAAAAGGGTTCCAAAAAGGTCACAAGAAAATAGGTGGCCGACAAAAAGGATCTAAAAACAAGGTTACAAAGAGTATCCGAAAGATACTCGAAGAACAGCTGCTGCCAAGGCTGGAAGACATTGGTAAGACTATAGACAATATCAAAGATCCAAGCGACAGGGCTGCAGCTATGGCGCATTTCCTTCCATTTGTTGTTCCTAGATACTCAAACACAACGATCAATGCAGACATTCATCGTGACATATCTACAGAACAATACATCAAAGATATGAACGGAAAATACGATAAAGCAGATATCAAGATCGACGCACAGACGCTGAACATTATCAATAACGGGTGAGAAAGAACCTGACTTCATCACCCGTTATTAATATCATATTGTTGACCTCAATAATATGATTACAATACCAATTCTAAACTATTATAGTATTTATCCTCTTACGTATCTTATCACTTTCTCAAAGGCTTTATCCACCTTCCTTCGGTCATCACTTATGTATCTTGCTGTCACAGTGCTCTTAGTCCAGGCATGAGCAAGGCACTTGCCAATCGTTTCTGATGGAATCTCCAAATCATTCGCTGCAAGGCTTGCAAATGTGTAGCGTGCGGTATAGGTAGTGATATCAGGAAACAAAGGATGGTAAAGAATCTTCCTTCTTTTCCCCGTCTTGTCAGGAACGATTTCTGACGTGCCAATCTTCTTCAAAGCTCTGTTCCATCTGGCGGTAAAGTCATGGTAGTCCTTGTATCCATCCATTACACACAGTAGATAGTTCTTCCCTTTCCATCTTTCAATGATTTCTAAAGCCTCATCGCACACAGGTACATCGATAAGTTCTCCGGTCTTTCTTCGCTTTTCGACAAACCTTCCATTCTTCAGGCTCTTGCACAAAAGTAAGTCTCCAGCATTAATGCCGCCTAAGTAGAAGGATAACATGAATAGATCTCGGTAGATTCTCTGCCAGGCTTCTACTGGATAATCACGAAGCTGCCTCAGCTGCTCAACACTCAGGCTGTCAACTGGAGTCCTTTCCTCCTTTATTTTGTAGTTTAGGAACGGATATTCCTTTGTATATTTCCTCTTCCTGCAGTAATTGAATACGGCTCTGATGTTTCTCAGCTGCTGAGCAACACCGTTGATACTCATGCCAGCTTTCCTGTAGTACCTTTCAAAGTCTTCCAGCCACACCTCATCCATTGTTGCAAAGGTGGCAGATGGATCATATTCCCTCACCTTATTATATGTAAGCTCATATAGGATCTTTGTGCTGGAGTTATCCTTTGTCTCTGCAAACTCCAGAACATAATCGGCAAACACCTTCCCCTCTCTTTTGGAATGAACACCTTTACCTTTAATGATGATGGATATCTCGTTTTTCAGTCTGTCACTTCTCATGTGTGGGTTTTCTAGACCAAAAGCCTCAGCTAAGTCATAGAGATCTCTCAGTCGTGCCGACTTGGCAACACTATTCCTTTCTGTTCTTGGGAACAACAAACCTGTTGGCTTCTGGGTGCATCTGATATCCGTCTTGATCCTGAATCTCTTTCCATCATCTGCTGTGATGTTGAAATATAGGTCATGAGTACCATCTTCATGCACATGCTGATTATCTATCAAAATATGAATCTTCATAATTCATTAACTGTTTACTAAACAAAATGGATTCTTAGGGTACAGGTAAACAATCTACTAAACAAACGCCTTCCGAATAACCCCAAATAACCCCTTTATAACACCAATTTTTATCTCAAATTCTTGATTATTTCCACTGATAACTCATTAGAACAACTCTCTAACTAACTGATTATCAATATAGAGCGGTAAACGGGACTCGAACCCGCGACCCTCGGCTTGGGAATTACTTATACCGCTCATATTTATTTGGTTTTCAGATATTTATTAACTCACTCTGTTTTTTGGTAAACAAATTACTAACTAGAATCGTTTTCTTTACTCATTTCCTTATGCAAATATAACAATTAATATAATAATATCAAAATATTCAATAGCTGTAATTGGACGGTTTATCGTCGGGCTTTTATTCCCTATGATACTATCTTTGCAGAAAAAAGATATGTTCATTACCATCACTAAGCAAATTATAACTGATACAGTGCATGACATACGTATCACGGTCTATTCCCTGAAACTCTTCTGTGTTCCATTGTTCAGGATGAAAATCACTGAGAGCTTTTCTGATCTTTGACCGGGTGGCGCGGAAAATATTTATATTCATTGTAATTTTCTGTGATAGTGATTTATTTTATTGAGTTGCTATCTGCTCTTTCAATAAGGTATGTGAATTGGTCTTCTGTAATACATCGTGAACAAATCTTACTGAGATTGTCTTTAGTGACAGAATCAGCCATAAATGGTAATACCTTAAAGTCTTTTGTAGGTTTAGCAATTCCAATGCAATTTGCATTAGAATGAATAACATCGGCTCCATCCATAAAAACATATGGATTGAATATACTTTTTGTTATCGTCGCTCTTTCTTGATTGTTCGTTTTGAGCATAATGGTTATCAAAAATATTCCGACAAAGACAATCAACACGATAATAAGATTTCTTGTGTTCATTTTCTCATTCTAATCGTTTTTAGGTAAAATACATGATCGTATATATAACCTTTCTCTACTTTTGACGTACCATTAAATGGTATTACACCCGGCGACGATGCTCTCAAAGAAACGGTACCAGCTGGAACTGTTATCGTTCTTTCTTCATGTGCTTTGAATGGGTAGTTCACTTTGTTGTTTACCCTTAATGTCATATTAACATTTGCATCATTCTTAATATGGAGTTCTGGATCACAATCAGAGTAGTCTTCTTCAGAAGACTCGTTTAGCTCAACATACTCTTCATTTATTACTCTGTTTTTTCCTATGTATTGCTGTGACACATAACCAAACATATCTTTGTCTATGTAGCAGACGTAATAAAACCCATTTTTTAGTGAGGTTATATCAAACGCCAACACACTACCAGCTGGAATTGTTGTTAACGGTACATTGTTTGTTGATGGTGAAGTACGTAGATTAACATCTCTTTTTGCATATCCAATCCATAGTTCGCCAACGTGTGTATCTATGTCATTGTCAGAATCAATAATAGGTTCACTTTCGTCTTCTTGATCGTTACTATTCACTTCATCATAGACAGATTCATCCTCCTCATGTTCCGTTTCTATAGATTCGATGATTGACTCAGAGTCATCACAATCAAATTCTTTGACCAATTTGATATTACGTGCGTTGATATAACCGTAAAGTTTATCATCTACTGAATACACATAATAAAATCCGTTCTTGTGTGTGTTTTTGTCAAACAATACTGAAGAATTATCTTTAACCCGAATAATAAAATCACTTTCAGATGAAGCCTCCGAAAACATATTGGCATCATTTTTCAACACGCCAAGCCAGCATTGTGCATAGCAAAATACGTGCATGCAAAATACAATGATCAAAAATACGCTTCTTCTCATAAAATAAACGTTATAAATAGTTTTGTTTCTTATAATATCCTCAACACACCAACACACCTGTAATACTCGTGAACAAGATCTCTTTTGATCAAGAAGTCAGGAAACTCCTCACTGTTGTATGAAGCACATCTCACACATTCTTCACCCTTTTTATTGGTGGCTTCAAAAATACGCTTGAATTTTGGGCCATCGTCGGTATCCAACAGAAAATCATTACCCCATTCTGGGAACGAAGCCTTCTTAAAGAAAATCTCGTCACCTCTTTCATACTTTGGCGACATACGATTGTTCTTCATGATCAAACTAAAATCGTAGTCTGAGAACTGGGTTACAATAGGTTCCTCTTGGCAAAGAACCCTTTTCTTTCCATTCCCGTAATACTGTTCGATATGGCCTTCTGACATGCTCTTAGGTAATCGCGGTCTTGTGGGTAGCTGATCCATGTGCCTTTTCAAAGCCTGAGCTTCAGCTAGATGCTGGTCACCTTTATACATCTCGCCTTCTCCATACAACAGCCAGTTAAGCCTAACTTCAGTAAAGACCTCTGCGATTTTAGCAGGAAGACTGTTTGGAACCTTCCTTGCACCTAACATTATTTTGTTGAAATTACCATAATTCTCTCCAATTTTAAGCGCAAACTTCCTTTGGGACAAGCCTTCCATTTCTATAAGCCTGCCTATTCTCTTCCTTCTTTCTTCATCCTGAAGGATCTTTTCGTTTGCAGTATCATCAATTATCTTCATATTAAAGTCATCCATCTGCAAAATTACGTCATTTTAATTCTTAATATCTCCAAATATCTCATAACAATGTATAAATAACATAGTCAAAAATACCATCATTCGGTAATAATGACTATATTTGCAACATAAATCAATCCTAAACCGCTCTACAACTACTCTAAAAGTGATTGCGGACTGCAAATATAATAATAATATTCGAAATCTATGGCAAGAAAGAAAAAAATTATTCAAATCCCGCCAAAAAATGTTGAATTACTAGCCAAAGCAGTAGGCGTAGCAAAGTCAACAGTGTGGAATGCCCTGGCATTCAAATCGGACTCAGAGAACGCTCAGCAGATTCGTCGGCTGGCTCTTTCCACATACGGTGGCGTAGAAACAATGAAAATTATCTTATCTGATTAATCAACTCTTTTGATCATGAAATACCCCATCCTGACTATAGCCAAGACACAGGCCATCAACAAGGTCTGGTTCACTCGAAAAGATGCTGCCAATTATCTTGGTACATCTGTTGATTATGTTAAGACGTTGTGCAATGATGCAAAGTTTCCTTGGTACAAGGTAGGTGGGCTCGCGCTGATCCGAAAGGACGATCTGGATAAATACATTTCAAAACACCGAGTAGTATAACTTTTTATTATCGCAAGCACAGGCGTGTGCGTACTTATTATTTATAAAACTCATATTTAGGTTAGTTTTTGGCGATGTGGTTTGTGAAAACCGTAAACCATAGAGGCACAGCATTCTCAATAATCCAATCTTTTTATCTTAACCTGTGCCTCTTTTTTACCTCCCTCTGAAAAGCTCTTTGGCAAGAGCACCGAAATGGTTAAAGATGTGTCATGTTTGATATTTGAGGTTTAGTGATTGTTTTCAGGGAACATGCATTTCGGAGGATTCGGTTCGATTCCGACCAGGGGGACAAATAAGACCAATGAAGAAAGAAGATATGAAGACAATCGCAACTACGGCCATGCTCAGCCTCATGAGCGCAACAATCGACGGTTTGCAAGGTACTGCCATCGGCATACTTGCAGTGATACTCCTGATACACTTTGGCGTGCGCAAGCATATTGAAGAGCAACGCGAGAATCCCAAAAGACGATACGATAATGTGTAACAGGGAGTGTATGATTTGCCCGAATGGTACAAACGCCATAAACGGCAGATGGTGTAAATCTCTTGGACGATACGTTGAACATTCAGTTATACCTCCATGCAAAAGAAAGGTTACGTGAAACTCTATCGCAAGATACAAGACTGGGGATGGTTCCAGGACGGAAACATGTTGAAGGTGATGCTTTGGCTCATCATCAATGCCAACACGCAGGATTCAGAGTATCGTGGTATTCCTGTGCGTCGTGGATCACTTGTCACCTCCTTGAAGGATCTCACTGAAAATCTTAGCGGTAGCAGTAAGAATGAGAAGATAAGCATCCAGCAGATGCGGACAATCGTAAAACGGCTCACTCGCACTGGAGAGATTCTTGTTAGTTCAACAAACGCTTTTACGTTGATAACTATTTGTAAATATGACGTTTACCAAGGAAACAACACCCTTTTTGAGAGTGAATCAACAAACGAACAACAAACGGATAACAATCAACTAACATTCGAGCAACAACATAGTAAGAATATAAGAATACAAGAAGATAATATATTACACACTCACACGCGCGAGGATTTGCTTATAAGCGAAGAAGAATACGCTAATATCAAGAGGAGATACAACGCTGACTTTGAAAGCGTCTTCCGTCCTTGCCAGCGGTTAACACTCAATGCGAGACTTGCAATCAGGCAGTGTCTGGAAATGTTTGGACGCGGATCACTGGATACAGTTTTCAAGCAGCTCAAACAATCAGCATGGCTCACTGGAGCAGCACCCAGCGGATGGACACCAGATATCTTGTGGATCTTCACAACGGCAAACTACGAGCGCATCCTCTCAGGTTACTACTCTTCAAAGCCAGCTGCCAAGAAAACAAAGCCTCAGCATGTGGAAACAACGGATTTCACCGTACCAACCAAGGAGGAACGCCAAGCTGCTGAACAGCGCAAATACGAAGAAACGAGAAATCGTTGGTTAGGAAACATCCGTCTGGCCGAAGAGGATCCAACATCATCAGTCTATAAAACGGTGGTCAATGCATGGAAATCGGGCACGTTAAGGCAATATGGAATCAACTGGCAACCTCCTCAACCGCAGTCCTCACCTCCTACTCCACCACCAAAGCCTCAGCATAATCCAGATGTCAAGGTGACACAACAAGATATATCATACATCAACAACATTCTAAATCGCCATTAATATGTATAACGAAGATATCATCAGCATGCTCGACCGAAAGGCGGCTTGCAGCAACAACGACACAAGACAGCCAGTACGTAAGGTACAGAGAGAATCTAGCCTGCAGATCCAGTGCGTAACATGGTTTCGCATGCAGTACCCTGCATTTACCAAGCTCCTCTTCCATGCAAAGAACGAGTCTTCAACGAGATCAAGGCGCATTGCAATCGATGCCGCAGGCGGCGTGGTTCCAGGTGTTCCCGATCTTATTCTTGCACTACCTGCATTTTATCCAGAAAAGGCTTTTTTATCCTGTAATGAAATATCAATGGGGTTTTCTGGAGATGATATCTTTTTCTGTAACCTTGGTATTGAACTAAAATATGGAAAGACCAATAACCAGTCACCAGCTCAGAAGGAGTTCCAGAAGTTCTACGAGGCTTCAGGAAACCGTTATGAACTTGTGCGCTCGCTTGATCAGTTTATTGCTGTTGTGAAAGACTACATGAAACATGTTCCTGAATCAGTGAAGATAAATGTCGGTAAGGTCTTCGTTTCAGATCCAGTCACAGACCACAACAAGAGAACACTTAGAAGAATAGCAAAGGGGTAACCATGGCAGAATATGTGATATACGATGAGTTCCACTGGGGTAATCCTGATCATTTGGAGTCACCCTGTGCGAACTATAAGGAGGCACTTGAACGTTATAAGTTCCTGAAAGAATCGTTTCCGAATGATATTTTGGGACTGACCACAAAAAAGAAGTTTTTGAAGTTAAAGGAACTATATAAACAAATTAATAAAACAACAAAGCAATGAGAACAAGAACATCAACATGGAAAGAATGCATCATCCAGTACGAGAAGACGCTTGAGAACAGTCAGAAGAAAGTGAGAGAAACTTACGTGGTGGATGCACTGAGCTTCACAGAAGCTGAAGCACGCATCATTGAAGAGATGAAGTCGTACATCAGCGGTGAGTTCGACGTAGCGAACATCAACCCTGCAGTGTATAAGGAGATCTTCTTCTCTGATGAAGCAGCTGCCGACAAGTGGTATAAGGCAAGGCTCCAGTTCATCACCATGGATGAGAAGAGCGAGAAGGAGAAGCGTACCAACGTGTACTACCTTGTTCAAGCCTCATCGTTTGAGAATGCCAGGCAAAACATTGTGGAGGTAATGTCCGGCACGATGATAGACTATGTGATCGCCAAGGTTGAAGAGACTAAGATAATGGATGTTTTCGAATACCAGATATCCTGACTATGACAAAGATCACCGATAACTACGGCTTTGAGCAGCGGCAGCTGGAGATACGCACTCGCGTATCAACAGTGTTGCTGAAATACATGAACCGTCGGCACCTGTCGCGCCAACAGCTGGCAAACCTGCTGCAGCTCTCAACGTCGCAGTTGAAGGAGATCATCAATCGCAACAGTAACACAACCCTGAACGTGCTGGTGAAAATCAGTGCGGTCACTGGCGAGAAAATAGAGATATAGATGGCACAGGTTAACTTTTGCAAGAACTGTATCCACTGGGTGTTCTGTGAAACATGGCCAGAAGGCTTCGGTAACGGATTCTATTTCTGTGACAGGTTCGACGAATGGGAGAGACCGAAGCTGATTGAATTATGTAATGGTAATTATAAGGAAACAAACAACAATTCAAAACAATAATTATGAACACAATGAAACAATTCACAGGGACTAAGACCGTAAAGGCTTGTCCGATGACTCTTGGCGAGGCCGAGAAAGTACTTAACCGTCACATTGACATTCCATCCGTCGAGAATCGTGACATCACACCCGGTTATCTGGTAGAATACGGTGAGAATGGTGACAACTACCGCTCATGGTCACCAAAGGAAGTATTTGAGCGTGCCTACAAACCTTCTGAGAATTTCTACGACCGAATGCTGATCGAGAAAGAAGAAGTAAGCCAAAGATATCTTAAAGGACGCAAATTCTCCTTCTCACAGGAATTCCGCAAACTGCCAGATATGGAACAGACAGCACTCCTCAATCAGCTCGAAGCAATGGAGAGATACCTGTATATCCTAACCAAGCGAATAGAATTGGCATATATGCGAGACTTATGGGGCAAACGGGGAGGTAGCTCAGCCGGGAAGAGCGATGGCGATATAAGGCACGGGTAGTGTACATATCCCGAGAAGACCTTATAGTAAGTCCAAGGGTCGGTGGTTCGAATCCACTCCTCTCCACAAAGGTCTGAAACAAGCGGATTGCGCATCAAAAGGTATCAGCCAGTGGAAATTTCGCGATTAGTACATAGGTGTTCCCTTTTGCCGTATTCAGACCTTTATATTAACGAAAAAAAAGTGATGAAAATGAGAAAAATAAACATCAATAGCCTCGAAGAACTCAAAAAGTTCAAAATGGAAACATCAGGCTTTGTATCGAGTTATGGCTTTCCATACAGAATTGATGACCTTACGGAGAAAGGTGCAAACTACACCGTTTTCTGTCCTCTCAGATGGAAGCAAGTATTCCCTCCAGCAAAGCTAAGAAAGCTGTTAAGGGAAGATGTGGATGCTGACAGGATCAGTGTGGAGTACATTGACTTCGTTAAGGAGGAAGTGGAAGAAAAAGAAAGTTGGTTTGAATTAGGAAAAGAAAAGTGATTCTTCCAAGCTACTCAAAGAGAAAGGATTTGATTGAAAATGTATATCTCATGAACGAATACGTACAACTTGACCTATTCGACGACCTACCCCAGCAGGGCAAGCCGAAGAAGAAACGGACAAAGAAGATAAAGCCGGAAGACGAACCGCTGGAGAAGAAAATCGAAATGGCGTTGTGGTTGTTGCGCACGGCTGCTGCTGACAGCGACCAGCCTATTGAGGTGTCGTACAGCGGCGGCAAGGATTCGGACGTGATACTGGAACTTGCACGAATGGCGGGCATCAAATACCGAGCCATCTACAAGAATACGACCATCGACCCACCGGGCACCATCAAGCACTGCATGGAGAACGGCGTGGAGGTAGTTAGGCGCAAGTCGTTTGCGCAAGTCATTCAGGAGAAGGGATTCCCGAACTTCATTCGGCGGTTCTGCTGTACCCAATTAAAGGAATACAAGATACTCGACCGCTCCGTGCAAGGCATCCGACGCTCCGAATCGACCAAGCGAGCCAAGCTGTACAAAGAGCCGACGGTGTGCCGACTCTACTCGAAGGAACAGCACGTCGAAGTGTTCCTGCCTATTCTGCATTGGACTGACGCAGACGTGGCCGAGTTCATCCGTCAGCGAGGCATCAAGTGCCATCCGCTGTACTACGACAAGGACGGCAACTTCTGCCCCAAGTGTCGGCTCGGTTGCATGGGCTGTCCGCAGAAGTCAGACCGAGGGTTGGCAGACTTCAAGGCGAATCCCCGTCTGGTGAAGTTCTGGCTACGCAATGGCGAGATATGGTGGAACACTCACAATCTGAAGAAAACCAAGAAGAAATTCAAGTCTCACTACGAGGTGTTTGTGCGCAATGTGTTCTTCTCCAGCTACGACGATTTCCACAATGCTATCGAAAATATGTTTGGCAAGATTGATTGCAAGCAGTTCCTCATGGACTACTTCGGAATAGAAAAGATTTGATAAGAATTAATACACTTAAAAGAAAAGCAGTATGACACCAAAGCAATTCTACGATACCGTTGTTCAGCTGCGCCAGGCGCAGAAGAACTATTTCAAGACTCGATCCCAGACTGCACTACAGCAAGCGAAGACTCTGGAGAAGATCATTGATGATGAGATCAGCCGTGTGAGTCAGGTAATCAATTCCAAGGGAGAACAACCTATTTAACGAACAATAATATTTAGTGTTTATGAAAGAGAAAAAGTATATTTACACTTACAATCTCTTGACAAATGAGATGGGTGAACACGAGATTATTGAGGAAGATGAATGCAAATTTTATATCTTCATGTACAATGGTGGCAGGTGCAGTTATGACACAAGGAATGCTTCCATACAGCATCTTAATTACAGTGGTGGAATTATTAGTGGTTACGCTCTTGTTTCTACCTGTAAAGGTTCGCTTTTACGAATTAAAGAAAGCGTCGAGAAGATACTTTGTATAAAACACGGAGAATGTATCAAAGCTATTCAGTCAGTATTCAGTGGCGGTACAACAAAAGGATATAACGACACTATTGAGTCCGAGGATGAGAAGACAAGGAAAGAAATTATTCGATTTATCCGAATGGAGGTTGAGGACGAAATAGTAGGAAACAAATGGCTTGCTTGGCTTGGAAAACAAAGTAAAGAAACAAGTTGGAAACCATCTAAGGAAGAAATGGATGTTTTATATTGTTTAGCATATATTACAAACCAATATGATGAACACAAAGAAGACGTTATTACTCGTCTTTACCAAGACTTAAAACGAGAATTTTTTAATGGTTCAAGTTATGAGAATATGTTTCCTACAAATACAAGTAAAGAAGATGATGTAAGACGCAGAAGCACAATACAGGTACTTGAATATGCAAGAAGTCTTGACACCTATAATCAATATGGCAAAGCAGATATTGATAAAAATATTGCTTGGCTTGAAAGGCAGGGAGAGAAGCACCCAGATCCTTATAATGGAATTTCATTTGAATACAATGGGCATATTTGGGGTATGTGTGCAAGAGATAACGGTGTTGATATTTCATGTGATAAACACCTTATTAAGCATCTTGAAAAGCAAGCTGAAGTTAAAGAATCTACTATTTCTCAACATGAAAATAAAACATGTGAAGAAAACGGCAATTCTTTAACATATGAGGATGAGAAGGTGAGGAAAGAACTTCTTGACTTTTGCAAAAACAGAGCCGAGAAATACTCCAACGACCCTAAGTATAAGAATATTAGTGCATGGATTACCTGGCTTAAATCCCTCATACCTCAACCAAAGCAAAAGTGGAGTGAGGAGGATTCAGATATGGTAGAGGATATAGTTAAGAACTTAAAGAAATATCAGCTTCAGATGCCAAATTATCGAGTAGAGTTACAAATGCGTTGGCTTAAATCCATCAAGGACAGAATACAACCAAAACAGGAGTGGAGTGAAGATGATGAGAGGGAAAGAAAACGAGTTGTTGGTCTTCTTGAAGGATGGTTGTCAACATTCAAAGAAACGTGTTATGCGGAAGATTGTAAATGTGGTATTGATTGGCTCAAATCCCTTCAAGATAGGGTACAGCCACAACCTAAACAAGAGTGGAGTGAAGAGGATATTAATATGATAGACTGGCTTATACGTTGTTGTGAAGAGGAGCATAAGGAATTATGTAATGACAAGTATGGCCATCAAGATATAGTATCTGACTTAAAGAGGGATTGCCGAAAGAAATGGGATTGGTTAGAATCACTTAAAAACAGGGTAGCTCCTCAGAGCACTTGGAAGCCGAGTGAAACAGATATTACGATTCTTGAAGAGGTCTTTAATGGAAAGATTAACCCAAAGGACTTTCAAGCAACACTATTTAGTGTATTGGAACAGTTGAAGAAACTAAAGGAGAAGTAGTTATGATAATAGAAGCATTTGAAACAAAGTTTAGTGTAGAAGATGTAGTGTGGTTTATGTATGAAAATAAACCGACAAGAGGTATTGTCTATGAAGTTGATGTTGTATTTAAGGAAGAGGCTAATCTTTCTTGGTCTGAAAAATGTAAGAACATCGTCAGAAAGTTAAAGTCTTATTTTGATGAACATATGTACGAAAAGTTTGTTTCCTACAGAGTTCTTAAATTGAATGACAATGACACTTACTATGGAATTGGCACTTTTAGTCACAAAGTGGCATCTGAAATTTTTCACACAAAAGAAGAATTGTTAAAATCATTATAGTATGGCAAAGATACTGAATATGAAAGGAGGGTAAGATATGAAGTGCGTGAAATGTAACAACGAAGTCAAACTCGACATTGCCAAGGCATTGGACGAAGAAGGCGAGATGTATAGGTGTCCGTACTGCGGATTCCTGTTTAGGTACGCAGACAATTAAGTAATAACAAAACATCATAATATGAACAAAACCGAAATACCTAACATTGCGCTTGACATCGAAACGCTGTCAACGCAACCTACAGCAGCTATCATCAGTATCGCTGCAAGAGTATTCACGTTCTCAGGTGGAGCACAAAAGGATGAAGATTCTAAGTTCTCCTGTCTGGTTAATGCAGCATCCTGTGCCATGGAAGGCATGCACTTCGACATGGACACCGTACGTTGGTGGGAGCAACAATCGGATGATGCCAAGGCTCCATATGAATTAATGTCAGGCCTGAGCATACCAATCTGCAAGGCCTTGGATAGCCTCACTAAGTTTATTGATCAGGTCCGTGCGACGTCACCTAACAACAAGATCCTCATCTGGTGCCAGGGAACTGACTTTGATATTCCTATTCTCAAACATGCTTATCACAAGTGTCTTGGGTGGAAAGCACCTTGGTCCCATCACGAACTGAGAGATGCCAGGACATTCATTCATACAACCCTCGGCCTCATCCGTCCCGATGTAGAAGATCCCTACAGCCTCATCCCGAAGAATCCCAACTGGAATCCTCATGAAGCTCTATCCGATGTAGATCAGCTCATCTGGAACGTTCTCCATGTTCGGGATCTGTTCAAAGCTTACTAATAATATGCCCATGAAAAAGCAGAAAGTTTACATCAGCGGTCAGATGACCGGCATAGCAAGGGAAAAATACATGGAGTCGTTTGCCCTGGCTGAGGACATGCTTAAAGCGAGAGGATACAGGGTTGTTAATCCTACCCGTGTATGGACTTGTCGCTTCCCGTGGCTTTACAAGATCATTGGTTACAAGCTAACATTACTCTACGATCTCTGGCTTCTATCCCGCTGTGATCTCATATACAGCCTCAACGGATGGCAAGCAAGCCGTGGTGCTAGAATTGAAAACCAGTGGGCTGTGGAGTTTAATATAAATAGAAAGGAAAACTAATTTAGGAGATTGAGTTATGAAACAAAATAATCCTTTCTTCGGATGGATACTAAAAGAAAGCCCTAACTTTTGGGAAGATAATGGCTATGAAAAGATTAATTCTTCAAATTTCCATTACTATGGTTGTAATATAGCTAAATTGAATAAACTACCTGTCTATAGAAAACATCTCTATATTTGTCATGATATGGAAGAGGATTCTATGGTAGAGGTATTTCCTTGTAATATAGGTTGTGTTAATCATGATTATATAGTAGCTATACATACTTGGAACAATGCTGGAGGTACAAAGTTTTCTTTGGATATTGCTAAACAGGTTTGTACTATTGATTCCTTTAATGCTCTTATTACAGATTATATAGGAGATGAGTTAGAAGACGGTACTTATTTATTAAAACGATAAATGATTATGATTACAAAAGAAATAGCAAGAGAAATCTACAATCACTATTCACAGATAGAGACAGTAGAGAAGTTGATTAGTGACATGAAAGAGATGATGGAAAAAGAAAAGGGAACATCACATGATATTCTTCGTGACAATTCATATCACCCACATGGAAGCATCACGATCAATATTCCATATTTCGAGGGTGGTTCTTTCGATAAAGAAAGAGGATCGAGAGTATATAATATCAGTTACCCATCAGCCATTAGGGTTTTGAAAAATCACATTAAGCAGTTGAAAAGAGAACTTAATAAGTTACAGGAGGATGCAAAGCAATGATAACATATTATCTAACACTTTCGAAAGTATTCCCGAAGGGGCACAACAAATTTCCATTGCCAACCTTCTTCGAAGATGCTGTGCTTGCTGCAACCACACTGAAGAACAGTAGCAACTTCAGCCCGAAGATCCACACCATTCGTGCTAATTACGACTTCTGGGCTAAACGCTTCGAGAAGATTGCAGCTGGCGAAGCCTGCCTCTCCATTCGTCAGTGGGTTGGCACGCCTTATGCCAAGGGATCCACACAGCGAGAAATCGTACGGCTCACCCGCGAAGACGGTATAGGCATACAGAAACTTGAACTTGTACGAGAACGATGTGGATCACAAGAGAGATGGACTGGATATTTACCTGGAGGACATGTGACTTTTGATGTACTTGCAAGAAACGACGGTCTTTCTCTTGATGACTGGATCTCATGGTTCCGAAATTACGACCTGTCAAAGCCCATGGCAATCATTCATTTCACAAAATTCAGATATTAACAAATATGATTCAACATAACACTCATCCCCTACTCCACGGCCTAGGTAATCTGCCAAAGGTAGTTCAAAACGCATCCTTACCGCTAGATCAGCAACTCAGAGCTGAACAGCATGCAGCTATATCCAGCAACGTGCATTCTGTCATGCAAAAACGCAAAGAAGGTATGACAGGCACAGTTGAATCCCTATACAACTCAGCCAGGAAAACCGCCAGCCTTCAGGATCATTTCTCTGCAATGTATTGGAGTGTCATTGCGCCGATCAACAACATAGCCATCATGGAAACAAAGACCGCCTACGATCTGCTGTGCAAGGATAAGAAGCTCTTTCGCCAGAAGGTAAAGATGAATGCTAAGGTGGCCATGCAGCGCATCGATCTGTACGATGATGCTGTGTGTCGCACTATGGCCGGTAACATGAACGGCGACCGTACCCAATACTGGCTCGACTATTCAGACGAACACTACGAATCCCTGCGTCACGATCTGAACATCTTCTATCTCACCGTCCTGCAGGTTCTCACGCGCTACCAAGAATCCCAGAAGGAAATCAAAGCTCGGCTTGTCACATCACATGCCCTGTTGCGCTATGCCGTCAACATGCACGATACATTCTTTCGTAAGATCCTCGACGGCTGGCATACAGATATGGCATATCTCTTCCATGATGCACGCCTGCAATACGTCCTCTCACCATGGCTGGAAGTGGTAGATACTTTGTGCAAGTCCCGAAAGCCCATCAACATCGATGATGAACCACAAGTGCGCCTTGCCTTTCAGGTGATAGAACGCCACTGCATAAACCTCGACCGAATACGTGACATCGGTGATCAGGCAATAGCCCTGAACCCTGAAGTCCTCGAAGAAAAGAAAATTCACAACCCTCTTAACGACGATCGCAATTTCAGCAACACCTTCGTAAACTGCTTCAAATAGGAAAATAAACATTTTGTGTATTATATAATAAGGTATTTTTGTATATGAAAATGAAATCAATCAAACAGTACATGCAGCAGATCAAAGACAGATTAACCATCTGGGCTATCTGCCGCTTCAAGATTCCACTGCCCGATCTCCAGCAGGAACAGCATCCTGTTGCTGGAAGAATCTACTATTACTATGGCCGATGGGTGAAATTGGTAAGCAAAGACAAAAAGACGCTTCAGGAAATCAGGAGCAACACAACCAACTCGAACGACAATTATCTGCTCAATCTCTCTTACGATCAAGCTAACAGGATCGGAAAACTTAATGAAAAAAGAGAGCTGGAAGAAATACTGTCCTACTATGTCTGCTCAGGATGTGCCCTGAAAGAACTGGGACTCCCATGTATAAAGTTCTTTGATCACAATGACCGTACAAAAGATCAGTGCTTCACACATCATTACAAACTCATTAAAGATAGACAATATGACTAAGAAAATCGATCATAACTCACCCGAACGGCCTCGCAATGCCCGCAAGAGATCTAACCGCGAGGCTCGTCAGTCACACAAGCGCATCATGCAGCAGAAGCAGGATGCAGAGAAACAAGAAACTGAGAACGTTTCAGCAGGTGGCCGTTCCGCGGCTACTGACAAACAGCCCCAGAAGGTGTTTCATGCCGATCATGTCCGTGACGTGAAGAAATACATCTCCCGTCTCAAACAGAAGATAGACCTACCGTTCAAGATCGAAGCTCTCCGTAAGGGAAAGATCACATCGGTAATCATCCTCAATAAAGACGGCAAGGAACGTGAGCTGCTACCCGACAAGCCAGGCGTGCATAAAATTCTCTGCCATGGCTCCATAGCAATGGCTATCACATCCAATATGTGTGTCATCACCAAGATTACCAAGAACGAACGAAAGATCCAGAACGAAGATGGTGAATTCGAATGGCTCTGGATTGATGGCTCCTGGTCTATTGCACCGTGCTCGCCTGAGATGCTTACAGGAACCACCGTCCAGCATGTCCGCAAACGTCCTTTCTGGCTCTTCCGTAGGTATTGGTACGAAATCAGTTTTGACGGTCGCGTACAACCTGGCTCCCTCTTCTACGACTATCATATCGATCCTCTCACCCAGCGCATGAAGATGTACGTCACGCACGAATTCATACAGGTGCGCTATAAGAATGCAGAAAACGACTACTTCCGCTTCTGGCTCGATAAAAAGAATATCGAATAATTAACAACAGGCAGCGTTTCGTCGCTGCCTTTAATACTTTATCGTATGAATCAGAATATCCGATACAAAGGACTTAGCTTAACTCCAGATGAGTTGGCTGCTCCGCAGGGTTCGCTGGCCATGTCTGCCAATGCCGAGATCTATAACGGCGCAGTACGTCCGTCCATCATTGCCGGTACGGAAATCGGACAGTCTTTACTGCTTCCGAATTCCAACACCCCAGCCAAGCTGTGGTATGTCCATCAAACAACGGCTTACAGGCATTTCATAGCTGGAACCAATCAGGTGATCTATTGGTACAACTCCACAACTTCTGCTCAGGGGTTGATTAAGAATCTGGGGACGGGCGTATCTGTCATCAAGATAGAAAGTATTGGGAACACGCTGGTCATCATGGCCACAGATGGTATTCACTATGCTTTGTGGAAGACATCATCCTACGTCTATCTTGGTCAAAAGCCTCCATTCATCAAGCTCACATTTGGCCTCAGCGAGATCCAGCCTGAATCATACGACCGAAGCACAGTAGATCACGATGCTGACAGCACCGATAAATGGTATAATGCATGGTATAATACTGGAGTCGATGTAAGCGACTGCGAGATTGCTCATTCAGGAACAAAGGTTGCCATAAAGACCGAAGAGGCAAGAGTTAAAATCACTGAAGCTGTATGGGCTTGTGTCAACATGGCTCACGATGTGATTACTAAGAACGGGCTCTTCTACGCTCCTTTCATAGTAAGATACGGATATCGCATGTACGACAATCAGACAATCATCATGCACTCAGCACCAGTCTTTATGCCTGTTGCGCATCCGCATCCTTTTCTTGTCAACATGATCAATGCTACGTCTAACCAGGAACGTACAACAATCTTGGATCTAAGTGATAACATAAACATAACCGAAGGAGATTCTTCATTCCGCGTCACTAAAATCACCGCGGTCTATCATCCTCATGCTGTTCAACTCACTTACAGGATGGAAAGCGACTCTGATAAGCAGGGACTCGAAATGTGGTCTGATATCATCAAGTCTATAGATATCTTTGTCAGTCCTCAGTTCCTGCGCACAGACAGCTCGAAAATCATTGAGACGGCTTCGCCAGCACCATTCAATGATGTCCTGCAAAACGGTGCACTGGTGGAAGAAGATTCTATCAGAACTTTCCGTGGTGCTGCAACATTCGACATTCCTGAGATATCAGACGAATCATATTTCTCAAACATTGCCAATTGTGCTGAATTCTTCCTCCTGCATTCATTCCAGATAGAAGATCAGCTCAGCATGACGTTTACAAACGTGCCGGTCAACACAACCACCATGGCCAGCATCACTACGCAGGATCGCATGACTGATGATTACAAAACCCATAACCTCCTGCTTCCCTCGTTCAATGCTGACAACAATCCCATCTCAGGATTGTATATGTATAACCGCCGTCTCAATGCCTATGGACTCAGCGAAAAACTCTTCAGCGGATTCCTCCCTGCATACGGACAGATGCCGTATCATGTAGAAGAGGATAATTACGAAAAGGTAAGGATCGATTCAGTTTATATCGTTCTCGAAACAGATAACGGAAGAAAGGTGGTAAAAGCCGAATACCAGTCGGGTGTGGATGTGTCTATAATGATGCTGTGCCGCTCTCTCCTCTTCTATCCCGATGCCAGGGCTGTCAAAATGATCATCAATGTATATTCATATACCGACAGCGCATACAAGCACATGGAGCTTCCTATGACTCCTCACAACAGCCTCAACGGTGCTATAGTGAAAAGTCTCTGGAGTAGGAGTTCGCTGCCGCTGCTCAGCGACACATACTCCGACACTGTTGATGATATAGTACTCATGCCAAATAAGATCTACACGTCCGATGTCAACAACCCGTACTATTTCCCACCCAACAGCATCAATACCGTTGGCACAGGAACCATTTTCGGTATAGCTGCCAACACCCGTGCCTTGTCTTCAGGAACTGCAATCGGAAAGTTCGGACTCCTTGCTTTTGCTAGTGATGGTATATGGATCCTTGATGTGTCATCTACAGGAACTTATCAGGATATCCATAACGTAAGCCGTGAAGTATGCTCCAATCCCGACTCCATCTGCCAGATAGATCAACAGGTCATCTTTGCCACCGCCCGCGCAATGTCATATATTGTCGAACAGAACTGCGAATCTATCTCCGATATGCTTTTTGGTTCTGTAGGCTGCGGTATTACCGCTGCATCATTACCACATCTCTTCCAGTACTTTGCCTCAAACGCTAGCGACACACAGGAAGAAAGCGCATACAAAGCTATCATCCGAAGACTGATGGATTTCACTTCTTCACCTATTGAGTTTTTCCAGACGGCCACAATCATCTACGACTTTACAAACTCCCGTCTCATCGTCTTGTCAAAGACAACCGACAATGTGAACGACGATCTTCAGTGTGTTATGATCTATTCCATCAGCGATGGCACATGGTCAACGGCCATAATGCCGAAAACGCTGTCTGTCATCAACTCCTACCCTCACCCGTACATTCAGCTCACCGATGGCTCAGTCTTCTGCCTGGATCGCAAGTATCCTTACAATGAAGATGATGTGGAGGGTAATACCATCGATGGTTTGATGCCTACGCTTCTCTTAACCCGTGCACTGTCCTTTGGCGACTCCATGTACTTCATCAACGACTTTGCACACAACAAGATCCAGCAAGGGAAAACAATCATGTTCCTTTTCGGTTCCAACGATCTGCGTTCATGGCACTATATCGGTCGCACCAATCAGAATCATTCCTATTACCTGGCTTCCCTCTCCTACCGCTATTTCCGCATAGCTCTCTTCTCCGTAATGTCACCCAACGATCAATACCTGTCAACCAGCCTCAACATCAAGGAAAAGTTCCCCAAACTATAAAGCTTTCTCTGTAGGTAGCGTTTTTGCCGCTTCAACAAAAAAAAGGGATGTGCCTATCTTGACACATCCCTTTTCTCATCTCATTCATGGTTCTGTTAATACCAATGGGGTTTTCTCAGTGTAAACCTGTTCCTGATGGTCAGGTCGTGCTCAATGTTCGGATAGTCCTCTTCATCGGCCAGCTTCTTGTATTCCGCACACTTCGCATCTGCCTGGTTCTGCAGGAAACGCCACATCACATAGTCCACAATGTACTTATGGATATGGTTCTTCAGCGCATCCGTCACAGCAATGTTGAAATCAGGGATCTTCAGTACCAGCTCAACCTTCTCATAATGCACTGCAGTAACTTCACCTGTTTCTTGGTCTGTGTCAACACTGCTCACCAGTCGTTCCAGCCGGTTGTCATCCTCCACTCTACCCATGGTGATATACCTGTGGCATGCCAGCTTCACATTGCCGAAAGCCTCAGTGTGCGCACGGCACAGAATACTTCTCGTCTCAGGATTGTCGGGACTCTTAATGTCAGCCTGAAGCTGAGCACTCGCCTCCTCACCCATGTTCTTTCCGATAAGGTTGCATTCTGCAAGAATATCGTTCAAAGTCTGTTCCAGACTAATCTCAATTGTAATAGCTTGATCCATATATTTTTAGTTTTAGTTAATAATTACTTGCTATCTACTTAAAAGCCAAAGTGTCTTCTTGATCTCAGTTCCCTCAGCACATCCTGCGGACTGTCCATCGCATTGTTGCCAATCATCACACCAGCACCGTTATAGTCAACACAATCCTTTTTGTTACCATCATGTCTGATGTAAACATCGTCCTTGTCTCTGCTCGTTCCGTCTGCAGACTTCCTACAGCATCCGGCATAAGAATCATCCTTGTCTCTAGAAACAACATCGCCAAGTCCTGAACCATCACCCTGATCAGTGTCTGTTCGGTGAGCAGAAGCCTCAACACCTGAATCACTCTGGGAACTGTCCGTTCGGTGAGCAGAAGCCTCAACACCTGAACCGTCACCCTGCTCACTGTCAGTCCTGTGCTCATCCTCACTGAAATCCAGTTCACGATAGAGAAGAATGTTCAGGATACTCTTCATGTCGTTTGCAGCCAGCTCAGTATAGTTAGGTGCCTGGATCTCCCTGAAATCACCAAGCCAGCCTGCTACAACCACATGTGCCAGGTAATACTGTATCTTGTTACCCAACAGTCCTGTCAGCTTGTCGCTCCATCGGTCACTCACCACAAGGTTCAGCGTGTAGTCCGTGCCATCAGCCACCAGATCATACTGCTGTGATGTAGCACTCGCCCACTTCATCAGGTTCTCTTCCAGATCCAGAATACCGTCACGCCACCATATATCAAGCTTCTTGCTTTCCGATACACTTGCCCAAAGCTCTTCAAAGGTAGGCGCACCTCCATTATGCTGCGACATGGTGGCCGTCAAACCCTCCACCACATGCAGCACCTTCTTCCTGATAATACTAATCTGTACCTCCATATCTCTTTCTTATGTTTATTTTCTTGTAATCCAGTACCACTGTAACCGCAGTATCTCCTGCTTCCTTTCTCAGCAGGTCGCGGTTTAGCCGCGGCATATTCCTGCCATCAACCCTATCTCTTCTTTTTCACATACGTATTATATTTAATTATTGCATGTGGGTTAAAGTTCACGGTTTTCACGTCATATCCTTTCGTTCCCCACTTAAAGATCAGGAACCTGTGCTTATACTCTTTCTTTAGTGCTATAGCCAATGAATCCCTCATGGAGTAAACAAGTTTCCTGTTGGAATACTCAAGGTCAGTCCAAGCATCGTGGTAGATTAGGGGAGAGTCCTTGGTTGAGTCCTTCTCAACGAGAAAAACGGTATCTCTTGTCTCTATCCCTGTCTTCTGATAGGCCTCCAGTTCCTTTATCTTCATGCCCAAATCCTTAATCAAGGCTTTATCTTCCTTTGAAAGGACTTCCTTGATCTTCTCCACCTCGATAACTTTCTGAGTCACCACCTCAACGGTGTCTCGTATCGTATCTTTCTTGAGTGGAACATACTGCTGCGCCTTGGCAAGCTCCTCTCTAAGTCTTTCGTTCTCCTTCTTGTATTTGTTACACCCGGTAAGAAGAACTACTACCAGTAGGAATATTATCTTTTTCATAGAAGTAACATTATGAATCCTATCACACAACCAACAAAGTCAGCCCAGAGATCATCTTTATCTATCTTTCCACCGTGCGCCCTGTCATAAATCTCCTTGATTATCCCAAGGTCATAGGCAACAACGATACCTATTAAGGCACTGACATAGACCGTCAGCCATATCCCTGCAAACCTTCCTATCAAGAAGGTAAGAAGAAGCGAGCAGATAACATGAAGGTACTTGTCGCTTCCTATCCTATTCAGAATACGCATACCGCAGTAGCCGCTATTGCCGTTAAGATACCGCAGAGTCCTCCGAAGATCAAGTCATTCCAGTTCCATTCGTTACCTTTCTTAAAGACCATCTTTAGAATCTCAGCACAGAAAGTAAAGCACACCGCATAGCTTGCTGCAGTTGCAAAGAAGGATAAGAAGTTAGGCTCAGTTCCCAACCATACCTCTTGCATCACTCCGAAAATTGCTGCCAATACAGCCAATAATACATTTAGCCAACCTTTCATAATCTATATTTTTAGTTAAACTTAATAATTACTTAATAACTACTTAATAATTAGAAGGCCAGCTTCTCAGGATAATTCTGATGGAACTCGTATGCCTCCACCTCCTCAATATCATCCAGTGCATTGATAGCCGCCTTGTGGCTCTCTGTCACATTGAGAGCATCACTTGCATACACCTCCACCAATCCGAGCATATAATACCACACGTCTATCGGGTAGGTGTATTCAACTCCATCGAACCACTTTGTCACATTCTCCCTCTCTGCCTGCTGCATGGCATCCAATGAGATTCGTAGCTGCTGCCTTGTCTGTGCATCAAGCCACATCTGCTTCCCATTGACACTAAAGCTATTGACAGCATCAGAAGCATCATAGGCTTCAAGTTCTGCAATCTTGTTAGCCTTTGCTCTTGCAAGGAGTTCTTCGGGGGTTGGGGTAGGTTCAATGTACTCCTCAAATCCCCATTGCTTTAATTGTTCAACACTTGGAATGCCACTGAACACTCCGTTAGATATGTTCTTGGTAATTGAATTACCTTCAGTGTACCACTCTTTCGCGGTGGGATTGTAGTATCTTTTCATATTATGGTTTTTCGCTTATTTTCTTTATTCTTGTACCATACGAACTCCAATTGCTTGCTGCAACATAGCTATCATAAGAAGCATCAGGAACATATATAGGATATGACGCATTGCCAAAGCCGTTGGTACTTGTAAGAGTTGGAGGTGTTGTTGCATCTATGACAACCCATTGCAGGCTCTTGATATTAAAGAAGGCAGCACCAGTAATAGTCGTGCAATTAGCACCTATATGTAAGGATGTCATTTTTGCGCTTTCAAATGCACTTGAACCAACAGTCACAACACTATCCAAGTCAACATAGCCAGCATATCCAAGACTGGCAAATCCATACTGCCCGATGCTTGTAATATGGTCAAAGCCACTAATTGAGGTCACTCCAGTACAACCACTAAAGACATAATTATTGATACTACTCAATCCACTTGGTATGTCAATACTTGTCATTAGGTAGTTGTTCTGGAATGATTGATTTCCAATACTGGTGACATTTGTCGGGATTGTGAAACCTGCAAGTTTTCGGCAATTATAGAAAGCTGTACCACCGATACTTGTAATCTTAGATGGTGCATTTATTATCACAGTTTCGAGAATGCGACATTCTTGGAATGATGCAGCCTGTATAGCTGTGACGTTTTCTGGAATTATAACCGACACCAAATTAGAGCAACCATTGAAGGCGTACTCCGTAAGGGCGGTAAGACCTGTAAAATACTTCAGGTCATTAGCTGATACTATGGTTGTGTTACCGCTAAAATAAGTTGCATGATAACCCGACCTTAATGTGGTAACGGCAGCACATTGTTCAGCCGTTATACCAATAGGTGTACTCCCATCATGGTCGCCAAAATTGATACAGCATATCCTCCAAAACTCGTCATCTTCAAATTGAAGGTATTCTGCTGGGCTTACACCCACTCCCATATACCTCCGTCTGTTCAGCAATATTCCCATACTCAGTCCTCCTTTTTACATGTGGTTGTGTACTCTTGTATGAAATAGGGATGTTTATACCAAGGAGTAGTAGGAGTAGGATTATACGGATAGAATGGAATATATTCTATCTTCGCTTCATTATCTCTCTCCACCAACAACTCGGCACATCTTTCAAGGCCAAGTTTCATGTAGTCTTCCTTTGTCAGTTTCATATCAAGTAGGTATTTCAAGTGTTAATTGACCAATAATCCAGCCTATACCGTTCCAAGCAGCACTTATCTCATAGAGTCCATTGGCTTCTATCTTGTAGTCCTTTGGATAGATAATAGTGTGTGTAGAAGTGAATGTCACGGCAGGAGTACTCCCTGCTGCAACATAGAATGTCACCGTCTGAACCTTGGTGGTTCCTGCTGCTATCGTTGGCAAGGTAATGGCGAGAGTGCCTACGCTTGAAAGAGTGTAGTATTTACCTACTTGGGCTGATAATGTGGCTCCTGATGCACTCTCGATAGTCACCTTGTCCTCTTTGCCACTAATGTCCTGATGGCTCTTCAATACAGTAGCACTTGTACCTGTCTTCAAGGTGATGGTGGTCTTGTCCGAATCAGTACCTGTACCATCGACAACACTCATCTCACTCTTTTCTGCCTTGCCTGATACATCTGGAATACTAAGTGAAACAGCTCCTGTCTGTCCGTTCACCGATGTCACTGGCGCAGAAGTCAGGAATCCCTGATTGTTCACCCATGTCTTCGTTGCCATGTCAGCAATCGACGTGATTGTGGCAAACGTCAGGTCAATGTCATTCTTGGTATAATAGTTGTTCGGATTGAATATATCTGTTATCGGAATGCTGATAGGCTCCTGACCGCTGTCCGTGTTGAAGGTGATAACCAGGTTCCCGTTGACGATAGCCACATTCGTCACCATACCGTCCTTGATGAACGCTGTGGCATCAATGCTAAAGAGAAGCGTGTTATCCTTATCCTTGAACTCCAGCCTCTTCAGCGTGCTGTTGTATGCACCTCCGCACACAGTCTGGGCAAGCCACTGTTGGATAGCAGCCATATTGGGCTTGTGCTTGATGTATGCCGGATCATCTGGATCGTCCTCTTCCCAGTCACTCTGCACTTGACTACTTTCAGGTGATGTTCCTGTCCTGAGATCACTCTCCAGTTCAACCGATGCCGTTTGTATCGCATCATCATCCTCTCCAGCAACGATGCCGAACGCGCTCACACCGTACAACTCGAAGGCATTAACCTTGTCAAGTGTCACCATGCCATCCTCACCTTTGTTCACCTGCAGCAAGAGCCTGTAAGCACCTTTCTCAGTTTGATCCTTTCCTCGGAACACACCTGTCACCACATCGTCCTCTATCTCAT
>OCTW013423743.1_pt1 | contig 66658 bp, 45 predicted proteins | sample 1539671 | NCBI WGS metagenome assembly OCTW01 (sample SAMN02144230, study PRJEB22623) | gut metagenome | biome: sheep rumen | host: Ovis aries | place: New Zealand | reverse complement strand
GAGCATATCGTCAAGAATCAAGTCTGTGGTGCTGCTCCTACCGAAATCATCTACATGATTGCTATGCACTACATTCTCGGCTTCAACAACGAAATCGAAGGCAAAACAGCATCGCAAATTCAAGCGCTTTATCCGAATTTCAAGATGAAGGATACCGCCGAACTCGCTAAAAACGGAAAACTAGCAGAATGGGTCGAGAAGGCGTATAAGTAGGGCCTACTAATTATAGTAATTCAATCAGATCATAGAAATAGTACAGGTTGCCACGTTTTTTTTCATCTGCGAAAACGATATTGCCAGCCGTGAGTTTGTCCAACATTCGGTTGACTGTGGTGTTGGATAGTCCCGTTTCTCGTTCTATGGAACGACTGTTTTGAATCGGGTTTTTGAAGAAACAGACGAAAACCTGTTTTAGCAATCGTGATGAAGAAATGTTGGTCACCTTTTTTAGGCTGGTGCTATATAATTCTTCAATCTTTTGGACGTTTCCTTCATATTTGATACATTGCCTATCCACGATTCCAAGGAAAAATTTAATCCATTCGTTCCACATGCAACCTGTTCGCACGTCATTCAGCATTTTGTAGTAGCGGAATTTTTCTTTTTCGATAGCCTCGCTCAAGAAAAGCCACGGCATCTCGATTTCTCGCTCTTTAAACAGAAATAACGGAATGAGCATACGGCCCAATCGTCCATTGCCATCGGCGAAGGGGTGGATGGTTTCGAATTGTTCGTGTATAACGGCTGCATTTATCAGGTTTCTTTCTCCAGATTCCGGGTTATTCATGAATCGGATCAGGTTGTCCATCAAGGGTTTTACGTATTTTACCGCTGGTGGAACAAAAGTAATTTCTTTTGATTTCTCGTTTTGAATAAAATTCTGTTCAGTGCGGTAGCAACCAATGGAATTTGTGGTCCTATGGACATTTCCGCTCAAAAGAATCCTGTGCATTTCAAGAAGCATTTCTTCTGTAAAAATCCCGGTGCGCATCAGGTATTCTCGTCCGTATCGAGTTGCGGCGGAATAATTCCTGACTTCGTTAACATCCTTGTCGGAGTTGTCTTCAAGAACAGTCTTTTCCAGGGAATTTTGTAACGATGTTCTGGTTGTTTCCATGCGACTAGAGTGCAGACTCTCCTTCATGTACATCGAGGTCAAGCAGGATTCTCGCGCAATAGACCTTTTGAGTACCGCCGAATAAACTTTGAGACGCGAAACAGAATCGACTAATTCGTCTATAAAGAGCGCTTTGTTGATATGCTCAAAAGCGGCTTCAATGTTTTCAGCATTGTATGGATTCATCATCTTGGAAACAAATATACAATAAAATGTTTGTAAAAAATGTTTTTTACGCTCTTTTCTTTCGTACTTAGTTTAACAGGCAAGTGTTTTTTTTTGAACATTTGTTCACTAATTTTGAGACGGTTTGGCAGCTGTTTCCTATATTTGCGTTATGACCAAGTTTATTGATATTCGCGACGCCCATGAACACAACCTGCAACATGTGAATTTGAAGATTCCCCGCGATTCCATCGTGGTGGTGACCGGCGTTTCGGGTTCGGGCAAGTCCAGCCTCGCTTTTGATACGGTGTTTCAGGAGGGCCAGCGCCGCTTCGTAGAATCCCTGTCTGCCTACGCCCGTCAGTTCATCGGCCGCATGAAACACCCCGAGGTGGAGAGCGTTCGCGGCATTTCGCCCACGATTTCCATCGACCAGAAAACGGTGAACCGCAACCCCCGCAGTACCGTGGGTACGGTGGTGGAGATTCTGGACCATTACCGCCTGCTTTTTGCCCGACTGGGCGTGCCCCACTGCCCCAAGTGCGGCCGGGTTATCAAGGCCCAGACGGTGGACCAGATTGTAGATAATTTGTACGTAGGCGACGAGGGCAAGCAGATTACGGTGATGGCCCCCATTGTGCAGGAACGCAAGGGTGAATACCGCAAGGAACTCCAGGAACTTAAGGAAGATGGTTTTGTCCGTGCCCGTGTGGATGGCGTGATCTACAGACTTGAAGATGTTCCGGCACTGGTGCGCTACGAGAAGCATACCATTGAGGCTGTCATAGACCGCCTGACGCTGGAACGCAAGAATATGAGCCGCCTGCGTGAGGCCCTGGAAGGGGCTCTCAAGCTGACTGACGGCAAGCTGGTGAGTTTTTTGCTGTCGTCGAGCGAGGGCAAGGATGGAGCGGGAAATGCGAAGGAGGAATATCGCCTGCAGGGTACGGAGTTGGCTTGCCCCAAGTGCGGAATTTCTATTCCGGAACTGGAACCCCGGTTCTTCAGCTTTAATGACCCCAAGGGCCGTTGCCCCGCCTGCAAGGGCATGGGGGAAAGTTGCGAGTTTGACCTGAATTTGGTAGTGCCCGACCCGAACCTTTCTATCAAGCAGGGCTGTTTTGCTTGCCAAAAGAAGGACACGGGCACGATTATCTTTTCTGATTTTGGCTGGCGGAACTTGCGGACCATCGCCAACGAGATGCATTGCTCCCTGGATACACCCTGGAAAAAACTGACCGAAAAGCAGCGCCACGCCTTCTTGTACGGCCCTCCCAGCGGCAACGAAAGCGGTGTGGTCGCCGTGATGCAGGAACTGTGGGACATGTGGCATATTTTCCATTTCCGCAAGTTCATGAAAATCGGAGTCTGTCCCGAGTGCGGGGGTACCCGTATCAACCGCATGGCGAATGCGGTGGAGTTTCATGGCCACAATATCACGGAACTGACGGATTGGTCCGTCGATAAGTCGGCCGATTTTTTCAATGGCTTGAAACTTTCCGAAAAGGAACTGCGAATAGGCAAGGAAATCTTCCGCGAAATCCGGGGTCGCCTGAATTTCTTGAAGACGGTTGGCCTTGGCTACCTGAACATCAGCCGCAAGGCTTCTACCCTGAGTGGCGGCGAGGCCCAGCGAATCCGCCTGGCCAGTGCCGTAGGGGCTGGGCTCCAGGGGGTGCTTTACATTCTGGACGAACCCAGTATCGGACTCCACCCGCGGGATAACGACAAGCTCCTGGAAATGCTGGAGCACCTGCGTGCCCAGGGCAACAGCCTGGTCATCGTGGAGCACGACGAAGACACCATGCGTCACGCTGACTGCGTCATAGACGTAGGGCCCGGCGCTGGCGTAGAAGGTGGCCGGATTTTGGCGGCGGGCACGGTGGAAGAACTGGAAAAGAACAAGTCTTCGCTTACGGGCGCCTACCTAAGCGGTCGCAAGGCCATCGAGATTCCGGCAAACCGCAAGAAGATTGACAAGAATACCCCCAAGCTGAAAATCTGTGGTGCGTCCGAAAACAACCTGAAGAACATCGACGTGGAAATCCCGCTGGACGGTGCCTTTACCGTAGTCACTGGTGTGTCCGGCTCCGGCAAGAGCACGCTCATCAACCAGATTCTCCGTCGGGAACTGGCCCGGGTGTTCTACAATTCCGAAGAACCGGTGGGCAAGTTTGACCATCTGGAAGGTCTCGAGAACATTGACAAGGTGATAGAAATCGACCAAACGCCTATCGGTCGCACGCCCCGGAGCAATCCGGCGACCTACACGAAAATTTGGGACGATATCCGCGACCTGTTCGGTAGCCTGCCCGAAAGCAAGGTCCGTGGCTACACCAAGAGCCGTTTCAGCTTCAACGTGAAGGGCGGCCGCTGTGACGCTTGCGAAGGGGCGGGCGTAAAAGTGGTGGACATGCACATTTTGCCCAGCGTCCAGGTGACCTGCGATGTGTGCGACGGCAAGCGTTTTAACGATGCCACCCGCGAAATCTATTTCAAGGGCAAGAACATTTCCGAGATTCTGGAAATGAGCATTGCCGATGCGGCGGAATTTTTCAAGGACCTGCCGAAGATTGCAGAACCCTTGAACCTGCTAGTGGAAGTTGGACTGGGCTACCTGACGCTTGGTCAGCCTTCTACCACCCTCAGCGGCGGCGAGGCCCAGCGCATCAAGATTGCCTCGGAACTACGTCGTCCGGGCACGGGCAAGACCCTTTACCTGCTGGACGAACCCACTACGGGTCTGCACTTTGAAGATATCCGCAGGCTTTTGGAATGCCTGAACCGCTTGCGGAGTCTCGGGAACAGCGTGGTGGTCATCGAGCACAATCTGGATGTGATCAAGTGCGCCGACTGGATTATCGACCTCGGGCCCGAAGCGGGTGTAGGCGGCGGACGCATCGTGGCCGTAGGCACTCCGGAGCAGATTGCAAAGAACAAGAAAAGCCAGACCGGCAAATATCTGGCGCCTGTGCTTTCGAAAAAGCATGGGGAGAACAAGCAGTTCGACAGGTCTCTCAAGGCGGGGGAGGCTTACTCCCTGGATATGGAGGTGCACGGCGCCCGCAAGCACAACCTGAAAAACATCGATGTCACTATTCCCCGGCACAAGCTTACGGTAATCACCGGAGTTTCGGGTTCGGGCAAGTCCAGCCTCGCTTTCCATACCCTCTTTAGCGAAGGCCAGCGTCGCTTTGTAGAAACCCTCAGTACTTACGCCCGGCGATTCCTTGGCCGTCCTGACCACGGGAGTATCGATTCCATCACGGGACTTGCCCCGGCTATCGCCATCGACCAGAAAAGTGCCAGCAAGAGTCCGCGGAGTACGGTGGCGACCCTCACCGAGATTTACGACTATTTCCGCATTTTGTGGGCGAGGGTCGGCACGCCGCATTGCTTGCATTGCGGGAAGCCTGTGGATTCGTACTCCGCGGGTGACCTGATGCAGTATGCCTTTGACCGTGACCTGAACAAGATGGTGACGGTGCTTGCTCCTTTCGAAATCAACGATGTGATTAAGTTGTCTAAAATTTTGACGGAAAAGGGATACCGCAAGGCTTACCTAGGCAAGAAACTGGTGGAGCTTCCTCTGCCGAAAATCCCTACCCGGGAGCGCCAGCTTTTGGCCGTGGTGGACTGCGTGGTGGTCAAGGAATCCAACCGTGCCCGCTTGGTGGAGGCCTTTGAACGGGGTTATCGCGACGGAAATGGAATCCTGTACGTAGAAGACGAAAAGGGCGGACGCCTCGCCTGTTCCGAAAAGCCGGGTTGCCCCGATTGCGGCTGGTACATGGATTCTGCCCTCAATCCCAAGCATTTCAGTTTTAATACCCACTGGGGCGCCTGTGATACCTGCCTTGGTCTCGGACATTTCAAGGATGGCGAAGTCTGCCCCGATTGCCACGGGGAAAGGCTCAAGCCCGAATACCTTGCCGTGCGTATCGCGGGCAAGAATATCATGGATGTCCACCACATGAGTATTTCCGAGGCCCTGGACTGGTTCACCCATGTAAATTTCAAGGGCGAAAAGAACGGCGAAAGCAAGAAGACGGTAGCGGAGCCCCTGTTCCGTGAAATCATCGGCCGTCTGGAGTTCCTCATCAGCGTGGGACTTGGCTACATCGGGCTCGACCGTGCAGGCGACACCCTCAGCGGTGGCGAGTCCCAGCGTATCCGCCTGGCAAGCCAGATCGGTAGCGGTCTCGAAGGAGTGCTCTACGTTTTGGACGAACCCACAGTAGGCCTCCACGAAAGCGATACCGCCAAGCTGCTGGATTCTCTGTACCGTTTGCGGGACTTGGGAAACACCCTGGTGGTGGTGGAACACGACATGAAGATGATGCAGGCGGCGGACCACATTATCGATATGGGTCCTGCGGCCGGTGAATTTGGCGGTGAGGTGGTGGCGGAAGGCTCTCCAAAGCAGCTTTCCAAGCCTTACGCTTTGCAACAGTTCCCCCGGAGCGAGACTGTCAAGTACCTTACGGGCTCTATCCCCGTGACAAACCAGATGGCGGTTCGCCCCGTCACCGAAGATTCTGAGTTCTACGAGTTCAAGGGGCTCAAGAAAAACAACCTGAAGAACCTTTCCGTCAAGTTTCCGAAGGGCGCCATCAGCGTGGTCTGTGGCGTGTCCGGCTCGGGCAAGAGCTCCATGGTGGTAGACGAAATTTTCCCGGCTCTCAAAAAGAAGTTCCAGGCCCGTGGTCGCAAGAAGCAAAGCGGCGAGGTGTTGCTGGTGGACCAGAGCCCAATCTCCGGAACGCCTCGCAGCACGCCCGCGAGCTACACGGGCGTGTTTGACGACATACGCAAGCTATTCGCCAAACTGCCACAGGCCAAGGTGAAGGGTTTTGACTACGGCCGTTTCAGTTACAACTTGGCCCGTGGCCGCTGCGAGGCCTGCGAAGGTCGCGGCGCCATCTCGGTGGAGATGCATTTCCTTTCGGACATCTGGGAAACCTGCGAAGTCTGCGGCGGTAAGCGTTACAACCAGGAAACCCTTACGGTTACTTTTAAGGGCAAAAACATTGCCGACGTTTTGGACCTGCGTATCGACGAAGCCTGCGAGTTCTTCAAGGACCAACCGAAAATCTTGCCCAAGCTGGAATGCCTGCGGGACGTGGGCCTCGGCTACCTGAGGCTGGGTCAGCCGGTCACCACCCTTTCGGGTGGCGAGTCCCAGCGGTTAAAACTTGCGGCAGAACTTTCCCGGAAATCGGCGGGGGAGATGGTATACCTTCTGGACGAACCCACCACGGGTCTCCACCTGAAGGATATCCAGATTCTCTGGAACCTGCTGCGTCGCCTGTCTGCCCGTGGCGATACCCTGATTGTCATCGAGCACCACCCCGACATTATCCGCATGGCGGACTGGAAGGTGGAATTGGGCCCCACCGGCGGTAGCCAGGGCGGTTATTTGCTGAAAATGGGCGTAAATAACTGATTTTTCGGCTATTGGAACGGCTTTTTGAGGACGTAAATCGTCCCAAGTAATTATCTTTTTTGAAAATAACCGCCGGGAGGCGGTGTTTAGGAGAATTTATAGGAGCGATTATGCATTTGTTGCGCATTCTGCCCGTTTTGCTTTTGTTGCCGGCGTTGGCTCTTGCCGATAGCGACAAGATGTTTAGGGTGTCCATGGACCAGTATAAGGAGGGAGAACTTTTTGAGCCCTTCCCGGAGATGGCCATCAGGATTCCTGGTTCTGTGACCACAACCGCCCCCGCTCTACCCCTGAAGGACAACGCCCTTTTTTTGCGCTACAAGAAGTCGCCTAAGGAATACTACTGGGTTCAGGGCAAGGTGAATCCCGCAGTTTATGGCAATCTTCATGCCTTTAGTCTGGAAAAGAACCAGCTCACCGTTTTTGATGTCCTCCGAATGCGCTTTTATCCGACCAAGAATTCCAAGGCCTTCCAGGATGAAAAGTACATCTACTTTGACAAGGACTACATCTATTCTCCCAGAGTGCCCAAGTTGCTTTTCATGAAAAATGGGCGATGGCAGGTGCTGAACGAAGACCCGCTCCCGGGTGTTATCAAGGTGGAAAGCTCCATCAAGTCAATAAAGATTTCTTCCCTTGATGCCAAGCTCCGCAATGTGGCCAAGACGATATCCCCGGTAGTCCCGGGCCCTTACGCCTTTGTGTTCTCGGCTGACGGCTATATGCCTTTTACCGATATCGGTATGGTCCAGAGTGGAAAGACACTGCTTTTCAAGCCCAATCTTGTTCAGCTTCGGACAACGGCTCCTGCGGCAAGCCCGGTGTCCGTGACGGTGGAACAGGTTGCCGCCACCCCGAATCTCGAATATACGGAAGTTCTCTACGACAAATATGTGGGGGAACTCATCACCGTGCTCAATTCCGTGGACACAAATGATTTTGCCAAGGTTTACCCGGCCAAGAAACAGGCTGTTTCTGTTGGTTTGGAGATGAACGACCCGACATATCAGGCTTACTCGACCCGCTACGATGTCGTGCATGCGGAGGCCCTGGACTTGTGGCGTAAGTCGAAGATGTCTGGCGTTTCTGCCGTAGACCTGGCATTTAAACAAAAATTCGATAGCCTTCATGCCTTGCCGGCTCGGTTCTACCTGGTTCCCGATTCCATCTTCTATGATACGGTTACCACTTTGCCAGAGCCTGCTGGTGCGGTTCTTGTTTATCCGGCACCTCCTGCCTCTCCCGCAGCCTCTACGGCTCCCACTGCTTCTGTGGCAGCTGCGGACTCTACGGTTAAAGCTGATTCTGCGACAGCTCCAGTTGCAGGCGTTCCTGCTTCTAGTGCTTCTGCAACACCCGTTGTGGCTAAGGCTCAGGCAGATTTCCTGATTCTCAAGTTTAGTCAGCCGGTGAACCGTTATGACGTGATCTGGAAAGGACATGTTCCGGGCTATGCTTCCGATTCCTTGGCGGCAATGCTTGCCTCCCCAGAAGGTGGCGCCAGAATCATCGTATCCCTGCAGAATAACAAGCCCGTGTGGATCTATGGTGCCAACGGCATCACGAGGCATCATTACCGCTATGTGAAACTGGAAGTCCAAGTTGGCGACCAGATTATTGAAGCTCAGGGTAGCTTTATGCTGCCCCAGTACATTTTTGAACAGCAGGAAGTTCAGGATTGGTTGAATCCGCCTCCGCCGGCACCAGTAGAAAGTTCATCGTCGTCTTTGCCCCAGGTGAGCTCGTCTTCTTCAGAAGTGGTTGTGTCTTCTTCGAGCGTAGCGGAACCTTCGCTGAAAAAGATCGTGAATGACCCCCTCCGTGGCAAGCTGGTGCTTTTGGATTCTGGATCGTTCCGCTACTACGGCAATGTGGTGGAAATGTCGCCCTTCGCTATCATGGTGACTGAAATGACTCAGGAACTCATGGAAAAGATTATGCTCCGTGTAGATTCCGTCCAGAGGGTCAAGGACAAATCTACTTTCTTCCACCCGCAAAAGCCGGTCCACAACATCAACTGGGAAAATGCCCGCAAGGTGTGCCAGGTGAACGGTGGCGACTTGCCGACTGAAGCCCAGTGGGAATTTGCTGGCCGTGCAGGGAGTATCGAAGGATCACCCTGGGTGCTGGATTCTGTTCCGGATCCATCTGTTTACGCCATTTACAGGGAAAATTCCTACAACAAGCGTAAAGAAGATGAAGCCTACGGACCACAGCAGGTGGCTACCAAGAAGCCCAATGCCTGGGGCATTTACGACATGTCCGGAAACGTTGCCGAATGGACTCGTGACAAGTACTTTATGCTGTCTTTCTGGGTGGAATCTTCTAACCCGACAGGCGCACTGTTCGGCTCCTCTAGGGTTTACAAGGGCGGTTCCTGGAAAGACAAGGAAAAGCTGCTGAATATGTCTGTTCGGGATGACGAAGATCCCAGGTATTGGTCCGAAGCCCTCGGGTTCCGTTGCGTGTATCCGCTGGATGTCATAGGTAAGTAATGCCCAACAAGTTCTTTCGGCTTTTCCAGAGGCTGGTTGGCCTGCCTTACCTTTTGGCCATTTTGGGCTTGCTGATGCCTTTAGCAAGTGTGTCTTGCACCGAGCAGGTCATTGCGGAACCCTCCATGTACGAAATCGCTCTTGGTCTTGACTTGGGTACCGAACTCAAGGAACCGGCAACGAGCTTGCTCAAGAAGATGGAAGAGGGTAATCCTAGGTCTATTGAACGGTTCAAGGACTTTATCCCTAACTTCCCGAAGATAGAGCCTATGCTTCATTTGTTCGGAATTGCGGCGGCGCTGTTTTTGGCTGCGGTCTTTGCCCTGCTTGCCCCTTTGGGCTATTATGCTTCCCTGGGCTCTCTTGCATTGGGCATGCTTTCTATGTTTTCGCTATGGGCGGTACTATCCCAGATTGGCGCTCTCTGCAATGCTATCGGCATGAATGTGCTCCGCGTGGATCCGGGGGTGGGAATTTACTGTGCAAGTGTTTTGATTCTTATTGGCACCGCCATGAACCTGGCCTGCATTGCCCGCCCGATTGTAGACGACCTGCGGGCGAAACGTTCTGCGAAAAATGTGGCAGAACAGGGTAAGAATTAATAGTAGTGAGTTATCAGTAATGAGTTGTGAGTAATCAGTTGTGTGTTTTGGGACACTACGTTACTCACAACTGACGACTCATAACTCACAACTCACAACTCATAACTCATAACTGCACCGCAGGTGCTACACATTGAACAAGAAGTACATGATGTCGCCGTCTTGCACCAGGTAGTCCTTACCTTCGGTGCGGACAAGGCCCGCTTCCTTGGCGGCGTTCCAGCTGCCGTGCTTCAAGAAGTCGGCGTAGCTCAGGGTTTCGGCGCGGATGAACCCGCGTTCAAAGTCGGTGTGGATCACTCCGGCGCACTGCGGGGCCTTGTAGCCTGCATGGAATGTCCAGGCACGGCATTCCTTTTCGCCGGCAGTAAAGAAGGTGCGGAGCCCAAGGATTTCGTAGCCCTTGCGCACCACGGCGTCCAGGCCCGATTCCTTCATGCCCAGTTCCTTTAAGAACTCCGCCTTGTCCGCAGGTTCCATGGCGGAAAGTTCTTCTTCAATCTTTCCGCTGATCATGATGACTTCGTGACCGTTTGCTGCGGCGTATTCTTTCAGCTTTTCCACGTAGGCGTTGCCGGTGAGAATGTCGTCTTCTTTTACGTTGGCGCAGTAGAAGAGGGGCTTAGCGGTGAGAAGAGCCAGGTCTTTCACGATGCCTTCCATCTCTTCGCTATCGTGCATCACGGTGCGGGCGGCCTTGCCTTCTTGGAAGGTGTCCCGGAGTTTTTCGCAGGCGGCGAGACGGGCCTTGGCTTCGGCGTTGCCTGTGCGGGCTCCCTTGGCTTCGGTAGCGAGACGCTTTTCTACGGAATCCAGGTCTTTCAAAATCAGTTCGGTTTCGATGATTTCTACATCCCGGACCGGGTCCACGGAACCGTTCACGTGCACGATGTTTTCGTCATCGAAGCAGCGGATGACTTCCATAATAGCTTCGCATTCGCGGATGTGGGTCAGGAACTGGTTGCCGAGGCCTTCGCCTTGGGCAGCCCCCTTCACGAGACCAGCGATGTCCACGAATTCTGTAACGGCGGGGACAATGGATTTCGGGTTGTAAACCTTGACCAGTTCGTCGAGGCGGCTGTCCGGCACACTCACCATGCCCACGTTCGGCTCGATGGTGCAGAAGGGGTAGTTCGCGGCTTCGGCGCCGGCGTTGGTGATTGCGTTAAAGATGGTGGACTTGCCTACGTTGGGGAGGCCTACGATACCGCACTTGAAACCCATGATAATCTCCTATGGCGCAAAAAATGCACCGTTCTTCTGTTTTCGGGGCTAAATCTAGAATAATCCACTTGCTATCTTTTGGCTATGACTCAAAGTCCGCCTCCTTTTCGAACGCTTTTCGCTATCGTCGCCGCTATTGTTGCCCTGGGTTATGGTGTACACACCTACATGGATGTGTCAAAAAAGAATCGTGCCATAGAAGAGGCGAATCGGCTAGTTGATGAATTCAACGAATGCCAGGAGGCGGCAGACTGGAAGTGTTCGGAAAAGGCTGTCCGCGCACTTTTAGAAAAAACTCCTGACGATAAAAACCTGCAACTTCATTTAGCGGGCGCTCTCTATGAGCAGGAACGGTACGAAGATTGTATTTCCTATATCGGCACCTTGAATTACAGAAACGAAGACCTGGAATTCCTGGAAAAGAAATCGAAATCACTTCTCAAGGAGATGGAAGAATTGGGTATTGCCCGGTCCATGCATTTCCGTGTAGAATTCGAGGGGCGCCCGAATAGGAACGATGTGTTGGAGGCTTTGTCTGTACTAGAAGTGGCCTACGATTCCCTGTGTCATCTCTTTGATTTCCGCCCCGAAAACAAGATGCACGTGGTCTTGTACCAATCTTCTGAATATCAGGGAATAGGGCCAAGGCCAGAGTGGGTTGGGGCCATTTTCGACGGTAAGCTCCGTATTCCCGTGGGAATGATGCAGTACCGCGAACTTTACCGCCCCGTGATTTTTCATGAACTGACGCATGCCTTTGTCCGTGCCATGACTAGGGCCAAGGTCCCTCTGTGGCTGAACGAGGGAATTGCACAGCTTGTAGACGGAAGTCGAAACGACAGGGGTCGCCCTTCGGGTTCGCCACCTTCCTTGGATGCCCTTGTAGCGCCTTTTGTAGGGGAGTCCAGGACCGACGAAGCGTTGAAACTTTATTGGTATTCTTTGGAAATGGTCAAGAAGATGTTCCGTGCTGAGTCTGGGTTGGCATCCAGAGAGCAGTTTCTCAAGTTCAAGACTTGCATCCGGGATTTTTATCACGGTGATGTGGACAAGTCCCTCAAGGAGCATTACGGCGTGACGTCGAGGGAGCTTTGGGAAGCGGTTTCTCGATAAACTATAGATCGTTTTTATTGTCTTTGATGTAAAAATTTTATTTACCAGGCTCATTTCTCCTGAAAAAAGCGTCTATTACGTAGGCGCTCTTTTTTTTTCAAGGAGGAATCATGAGCGAACAAAATCTTTTACCCAGAGAAAAAATGCAACAAAAGGGCGTGGGGGCCCTGAACAATGAGGAACTTTTGGCCCTGGTACTTGGCAGTGGATGCTCCAATTGCGATGTGTTCCAACTGTCCCGAAACCTTTCGGACTACCTGTCGACGGTAAACGAGTTCCCCACGATGAACGAACTTATGAAGGTTCGTGGTCTTGGTCGAGCGAAAGCTTCGAAAGTCCTCGCATGCCTGGAACTTTCATCCCGCTATATGTTGGGGGCCCGCGCTATCAATGTCATTACCCCCGAAGATCTGGAACCGAGGCTTTCTTACCTCAAGTACGAAAACCAGGAGCACATGGTTCTGGTGACCTTGAATTCATCCAATGTGGTCATCAACATCCATGAACTGACTACCGGTCTTGTAAACCAGACTCTGGTGCACCCGCGTGAAACATTTGTCCATGCCATAGAGGACAGGGCCGTATCGGTGATTTTGGTCCATAACCACCCTTCAGGAAGTTCAGAACCGAGTGAAGAGGATTTGCAATTGACAAGGATGATATGTTCTGCCGGAAAGATTGTTCAAATACCCGTTATAGACCACCTTATTATCAGCAGGTGCGGACTAACCAGCTTGTGCCGAATGTATCCGGATATCTTCGAGAAATTCCTGTAAAAAAAACGGGGAAATACTGTAATTTTTCGTAAACAAAGCGAAAAAAGCGGATGAAATGTGTGCTATTTATCTCATTTTACATATTCCAATATGGAATATAGGGCTGTAAAAGCTATATTTTGGCGAAAGTATTGGGAAATACCCTCATTAAGGAGACTCTATGAAACGAGTAATTGCGGGATTGGCCTTGGCGCTGGCTGTTGGCGCCTATGCGGCCCATCCACAGACATTGAACAAGGAAGGCTTTGTCGGTGTAAACAAGACCCAGTCCGGTCAGTCCCTTGGACACTCCAAGCTGGCGTTTTTTGCCCTTATGGACTATGCCGATGGCTACAATAACCTGAACGGGGCGAGAGGTCCTGCCGGCTCCGGTTGGGGCGAAGTTTCCAAATTTACCGCATTGAGCGCCAATGTGGGTTTTGCTCTTGGTATTTGGCACTATTTTGATGTAGGCGTGGCTGTGCCGGTCTACTACGATTCCTTTAACCTCCCGACAGTTGATCCGAGTAATGGGAACCTGATAAATGATGACGGCCGTACAACTGGTGGCCTCGGTAATGTAAAGGGCGACTTGAAGGCTCGTTTCCCCTTGCCCGAAGACCAGCCCATGGATGTAGCCGTGTTCTTCAGTGCAGCTTTCCCCACAGCCGATCAGAACAAACAGGGCCTTTGGGTTCGTGAACTGGAATACATCAATAAGGAGACTGGTGAAGGTCAGGCCTTTGGTTCCAACTCCACGACTCTGAAATTTGGTCTTGCTGCTACGGCGGACTTCTCCAAGTTGGATGGCGGAGAAGGTCTTCCCTTCCTGATCCACGTGAACGGTGGTTACCGCTATACTAGCAGCGAAGGTGATGTTTTCATGAACGTTCCCTTTGTTAGCGCTGCTGCAGAATATTATTTCGTGGACTTCCTCTCTATCTTTGCAGAATACTACATGGATATTGAACTGGATAAGTTCGCCTATACGGGTACAGAAGAAAATCTCGAATTGCAACAGTTGACTGGTGCTTTGGTGTTCCATACTCCGGTGGGTCTGGATATTCATGCCGGTGCTTCCTACTATTTGGGTGGCGACAAGAAGTTGACGGGTCTGAAAACTTGGAAGTCTGAGGATCGCCCTAATGGAGTTCAGCTTACCGCCGCTCGTGTCAATCCTGAATATACCGTCTATGGTGGTCTTACCTGGAGCGGATTCCTGCTTCCGCAGGATCGCGACGGCGACGGTGTGACTGACAACGAAGACAAGTGCCCCGACGATAAGGGCCATCGCTTGAACCAGGGGTGCCCGTTGGGTAATCCGGACTCCGACGAAGACGGCGTTTGCGATTCTTGGGTGGCTGAGAAGGGTTTTGAAGATGAATTCTCCGATATTTGCGAAGGTGTCGATGAGTGCCCCAACGAACCGGGTGAAGGCGAAGATGGTTGCGAACTGGATGACCCCGACCCGGATAAGGACGGCGTTTGCGATCCGTGGGTTTCCCAGAAGAAGATGACCAAGAAGTTCAAGGACATCTGTGATGGTATCGATGAATGCCCGGCACAGCCTGGTCCGATTGAGTTTAATGGTTGTAAGACCAAGCAGCCCGACCCGGATGGTGACGGTATGTGCTCTCCGTGGGTGATCGATGAAGGTGTTGCAAGCAGCTTTAGCAATGTTTGCGCGGGCTATGACATGTGCCCGGGTGAAGCTGGTACTAAGGCCAACAAGGGATGTCCGTGGGATGATCCCGACGTGGACGGTGACGGTCTTTGCGATGCTTGGGTGACCGAAAAGAAGATGGGTTACTACTTCGAAAAGGCTGCCGAAGACCAGGAAATCGCCAAGAAGTGGTTTATCGAAAAGTCTTGTAAGGGTATCGACAAGTGCCCGACCGAATCTGGTCCGGCAAACAATGAAGGTTGCCCGCTGGGTGAACCCGATACTGATGGTGACGGCATTTGCGACGCTTGGGTGACCGAGAAGAAGATGCTGGAACAGTTCGACGATATCTGTAAGGGCGTCGACCAGTGCCCGACAGAAGCAGGTCCTGAATGGGCGAAGGGTTGCCCCATGGATAACCCGGATGCCGATGGTGACTCTCTCTGCGCCTCCTGGGTCTTCGAGAAGTCTATGCACGATCAGTTCAAGGATATCTGCCCCACCAAGACACCGGACCGTTGCCCGACCGAAAATGGTCCTGCTTGGAACAAGGGTTGCCCGTTCGATGACGATCCTGACCCGGATGGTGATGGAGCCTGCTCTGAATGGGTTGCTACGAAGAAACTCCAGAAGCAGTTTGAAAATGTCTGTAAGGGTATTGACCGTTGCCCGGATGAACCGGGTGCCGATGGCCATGGCTGCCCTGTCCAGGCTCCTGAAAAGCTCACGGGCGTGACCTTCAAGAGTGGTAAGGCTGCTCTTGAATCCAATGCCAAGACGGTGCTGAAGGGCGTGGCTAAGAAGCTCACCACAGAAGAACGCTATAAAGACCTGAACATCGTTATCCAGGGTCATACCGATAACGTGGGTAAGTCTGCCAAGAACCAGAAGCTGTCTCTTGACCGTGCCAAGGCGGTGATGAACCTGCTTATCAAGTCAGGTGTGGCCAAGAACCGTATCAAGGCTGTGGGTTGCGGTGATACCGCTCCTGTGGCTGACAACAAGACGGCAGACGGTCGTGAAGAGAACCGCCGTATCGAAATGCACTACGTGACGCCGGATGACGATGGCACCAAGTGCGTAGCCACCTTTACGGAATAAGGTCTTCTACTGAATCTTTGAAAAGCCCTGGGTTTATCCCAGGGCTTTTTCTAATTTATAGGCATGACGAAGGTTGATGAGATTCTTTCGGCCGGAAACTGGACCAATCACGATGTGGTGGAACAGTTGCCCGAAAATCTGAACCACAAGATGGTGCAAAAAGCCAGGCTCGGCAAAAAGCCCGTTCCGCGTCATACTCAGGACTTGCTTACCGAGGCGCTCAACCGTTTGATTAATCCGGAAAAGGTGTTTCGTCGCGAAGATCTGTTTCCTGCTGGGGAAAGCTGATGGCGAATTTGGTTTCCATAAAGGACCTTTCTTTCAGGTATCCGAAATCTGGGGACTTCGCTTTGAAAGAGGCTTCCCTAGAAATAGAGGAAGGATCTTTCTTTGCTCTTCTTGGGCCTAATGGTGCAGGCAAGACAACGCTGATGCGCCTTCTGTGTGGAAGGCTTCCAGATTATAGCGGTTCTTTAACGGTGGCTTCTGCATATAGAAATGCAAGAGGGTTTCTGGATTCCCGTGCATATGGAGTGCTTCTGGAAAATCCTGGTGTTTATCCTCGATTGAATGTGGCGGAGTACCTGTGTTATTTTGCTGGATTTTATGGAGTGGTGCGCGAAGAAGCCTTGCTTCGTAGTAGGGAAGTCTTAGAAAAAATTGACGGGCCCGCTCTGGACATGAAACTTTCTCAGTTGTCCCTTGGAAACAAGCAGAAGCTGCAACTTGCCCGTGCCCTTGTGCATCGGCCAAAGGTCTTGATTCTCGATGAACCTGTGGCGAACCTGGACCCGGAATCTCGCGAGCGGGTGTGGAACTATATCGGTACCTGGCGCCGCGAACTGGGAGGTACGGCTATTGTCTGTTCTCATATCTTGGCAGAAATGGAAGCGGAAGCAACGCATTATGCCGTTATAGACAAGGGTGTAGTGTTACGTTCTGGATGTTTAGAAGATTGCAATACTTCAAGTGCAGACGGGGCCAAGCGGTTTGAACTAGACTTGCCCCAGCCAGTTTGCATCGAAAAACTTTGCAACGCCTTATCTATGGCGGGGATTCCCGTAAGCAGCCTAAAAGCCCGTGGCGTTTCATTGGCTGACATATATCGCGAGGCTGTGTCTCATTAGGCCTTCGCTTAGAACGCCTGTGAAAGGTCAAAGGCAAACCTGCTCCAGGCGAAGTTTTCCCACTGCCCTAGGTTCTTCATCTTCTTGTTGATAGCGTAGTCCAGACGGAATGTCAGGAACTGCCAGTGGTAGCGGATTCCAAGACCGAAGCTGGCGTCGGATTCTTCAATATAGAGCTTGCTTTCCTCGTCCATAACTTTCGCCCAGTCAAAGAACTGTACAATTTGCCAGCGACTCCAGCTTTTGATTGGAATTTTCCAACGTAATTCTTGATTGAATCGATAGTAGAAGGGAGTGAGACCCGTATTGATGACTTCTTTTTCTTCTGTGGTTCCGTCGGCGTTTGTAACAGTTTCTTGGGATGTATAGCTTGCATAAATGCTCCTGAATCGATATCCGCGGACAGAACGAGAGCCTCCCTGATAGAATACGCGGGCGTCGTCTTCTAGAGCAGAATTGAAAAACTTACCTACGCTTCCGCTAACAGCTCCGTAGAATGTCCAGAATAGGGGATAATACAGGTTGACGGTGCCTTCGGAATAGGTGTAGGGGTTTCCGATCATAGTGGGATTGTCAAGAGAGGCGGTGAGGTTGAGGCCCATACCGACCGTAGGCGCGAAGCGGATACCCTTGGTTGGGTTGAAGTAGTCGTCGGTAAAGTCAAAAGTAAGTGCGATTTCCTGTTTTTGCTTGAATAACTTGTCTTCGTTCTTATTCACGTAACGTGAATCGATAGTTCCACGGAAACGGATGTGGCTGGTAATGCCGAAGGTTAGGTCCGCACGGTTGATGACTTCGTAGCGTTCTTCTATGCTGTCGGGGTAGGCGGGCGGGTTGATTTTTTCATGGTTGAAACTGAGACGGTCGTCAAAACGGATGGCTGTTGGGATGAACGAGAAAGATGTTCCGAACAGGAGCGGGTTGGCATATCCGACAGAGACTTCTTGCTTGTGCTGGGCAATTTGCGCCCCGGTAGAGAATTCGTGGAAGTGTCCGATGAAGTTCTTGTGTTTTGCATACGCCTGGGCTCCGAAACCATATATTTCTTCATAGAAGAAACCATAACGAGTTTCTCCGGGGACGCGTTCTGTTACATCAAGGTGAACGTCTGACAGTCCATCTTCACGCAGGGAATCGCTCATCTTGATTTGGGTGAACAACTGTGTTGAAAACAATTTATTCTTGAAAGAATTGTACTGCTTACCGTCAATGGTTTCACCTTGCGGAATTTTCCATAGGGAGGACAGCCATGCCGTGTCTGTGAGGCCTGCTTCTTGTGGTGCGTTTTTCTCTCTACGGTCAGCGGTTCTCTTGGCTGAACTGGTGATGTTGCCCATGATGACTTTTGCACCGGGCTGTACGGTGATTTCGACATATATTTTCTTGTTAAGGGTGTCTATTTTTTCAAGATGGTCTAGGTAGACATGCAGGTAACCGGCTTTGCGGAATGTTGTCTGGATATACTGAAGATCTTCGGAAATGTCGTTGTCGTCAAAGACGCGGTCATGGGACGTATTCAAGGAAGAGGTGTCTACCTCTACACTGTCTGTTTGATGCATTTTTAGGATTGTTCCCGCAAAACGGTATCGTTCGCCTTCGGATAAGGTGAACAGATATCCGCTCATCACGCTGTCCTGTGCCAGGTATTCACGCTTAATGTCCATTTGAACGTCAAGACTGAAGTATCCCTTGGAATAGTACAAAGAGCGAACATTTTCAAGAGAAAGCCTCATCATGAAATCTTGTTTGGTAGTATCCAGTTTTCCAAATTCTTCGGGAATGTCCATTTGCTCTTCCAACTGGTAGCTGGAAAAGACCTTGTTCCCGTCAAAGTTCATATACCAGGGGTGCTTATCCCCTTCTTCGGCCCATGCCGTAATTACAAGAGCAAGCAGGATTGTCAGAATCTTTTTCATTGCTTTGCTCCGGTCTTTGTGGGTTGTTTTGCTAATGTAGAATCGCTCGTGGGCGTTATAGATTCACAGTGTCCAATGCCTAGAAGGCAAGGATTCCAGAATCGATAGGTGTAGTTTACGCCGATGTTCTTTTCAATGCGGTTTTCGTTACCTTCGGTGCCAGTATTGGTTAAGTATTGCTTTGATATGAGGAGCCCGTTCAATGATAAGGTGGGATTGATATGATTCTTGTGGGAGTATTCTTTTTCGCGGAATACCGGAAGTGTGTAGTTTACGCCGAATTGCAGAGCCTGGTCGTATGTCGGGTTTTCACTTTGGTCTTGGGTATACCCAAAGATAAGACTCAAATCTTTGACCCAACGATCCAACGACACAGGAACTTTGAAGTAGCTTGAATCCCTGTCGTTGGATGTGTTGCTGTTGAAAAGCATAACCTTCATGTCAATATCACCGATGTATTCGCCACCTAGAGTTTTATTGGCGGTAGTAGAAAGGAATTTCCCGATAGCCTTTCCTGCAAGTTTGTTCCAGTCCGTATTTTCATCGGTATTGTCTGCGATACAACCCAAGAATATATTGTAGTAAATTGCGGCGGAACTAGATTCTCTTCCGCAGTTGGAATTGGGAGTAGCTTGCGGGTTGGTAAGGGTTCCCTGAATATCTAGATTGACTGGACATGTCTCATCTTGGTTATCGTCAGTTTCTGTGCAGTAGGGGAGTTCTTGTGAACTGGAAACGTCAAGAACGCCCTTTTGCCAGGGTACATCGGACCAACTGATTCGGAAGTAGTTCAGGTCAAAGTTGTAGACGTCCTTGATACCAATGAATCCGGCGTTGGCGTTGGTTACATCGCCCCGCAGCAGGGGCCTGTTGGTGTTGCCCAACACCCAAATATCAAAGGTAAATGGGAATGCGGCGAAGGGTGAAAGAATTTCAATGGAATCTTTTTGCGTATCCATTACATGGACAGACAAGTTGATGGGACTTGCTGCAGATATTTTTGCTTCTTTACTTTCTGTTTTTCTTAATCTTGCAATTGCATTGTTAAGCATGGCGAGAATCTTGTCCATTGAATTTGGCGTGACTTCGATTTCCAAATCCTTTTTGTATACGGCTTTGTCAATGGTGATGTTTCCTTCGATACTCTTATTTCGGATAAATCCGTCAATGGAATGGGGTATCACAAACTTTATGTCACCCTGTCCCAGTACTTCGGCATCTCCAAAGGATTCGTGGTTGAACAGATATTGAATGGATGACAATTCTGTAGAGAGGATTAGGGCGTCATTGTTGTCTTCCATGTGGCTAGAAATGTTTTCAAGAAGTAGCGTATGGTGCTTTGTGTGGATGGTGTATTTTTCTGACTGCAAGTCGATACCTTGCAGCTGCATCTTGTTTAGGTCAAATTGCAATGTTCCCGAAATGGTTTCGGCGCTGTCGTTTTGAGTAGAAGCTTCAGTGATGTCAAGAATTCCCTTTTCTAGGTGTCCTCTTGCACGTAGCGGGAACATATAGTTCAGCTTGGGTGGCTGATAATAAGTGGAATCTGTTTGAAGGTCGGCGGTGATGCCGTTTAAGCCTTCCCGGATATTTGCGGTGAGGGCAATCTGCAGATCAGTTTTCTTGATTTCGCTGACGGTGCCTGGAATAAACCACGAACCGTTCATGTTTACGTTTCCCGTGAATACCAAGGCGGTGTCGATGAATCCTTCGGCCCATAGGTTTCCTCCGTTGTCGGTGTTGTGTGAAAGACTTATATGTCGTTTGTCATCAAAAACGTTGTCCAAGGTGACTTGTGTTGTTCCGGTCCAACCACCTCCACCAATTCCCAGGTAGGCGTTCAGTTCAACCTTACTACCTTCGGCAAAAAGGTTCATCTTTTTGATGTTGAAAAGATATGGCGGAATTTTACTGAACTCGATGTCGGTGAATTCGATATTTCCCTGCAATCCAACTTTTTCTTCGTAGGCGATGTCACCGTTGATAAAGCCCGAGGTGAATGTGGTGTCGTTGATTGGGTCCAGCAGTAGCGGAATGTTGAATTTTTCAGATGCAGCCCAGGCGTGGACAACCTGTATGGGTAGGACTCCCGTAGGCTTGAAATCTGGGTTGGAATCGTTGGGCAAGATGAATATGGCTTCGCCCTGAACTTTGTTCTGGCTTTGTATGGCCTCTGCCTTGTCAATAAAGATGGTGTCGCCGTTCTGTCTTGCAGAAATGCTCCCCTTCAGGTTGTAGGGGTCAAAGTACCCGTCCATGCTGACATCTGCCTTGCCTACATTGGTATCAAAGTTCTGTGTCCACCTGCCGGTCACCTTGCCGTTCAATTTTTCGTTCAGTTTTGTCTTGGCAAAAGGTATGGTGGATATCTCTACCTGGTCTGCAGTGACGTCAATAGTGATGGAATCCATGATAGTCACGTATGCCCTGGCGCTCCCGCCATGCCGTTGGGTCACGTTCCAGGAGGTGTGGGGAGCAGGTTCGTCCCAGACCACATCGCCAGTAAAGTCAAAAGTTTCTTTGGGCGTATAGATGATTCCTTTCGAAAAATCGATACCGTGCTTGTCGATGAGCAGCACCGTCTGTAAGGAATCCGCCTTCATCTGGTAGGCGTATTCCACGTTCGGAATCTTGACAAATATTCGGTTTTTCCCGTCAAAGACAGTCCCATATACCTTGAACCGTTCCTTGAGAACCAGTTCGCCCTTGGTCCAGTCCAGAGCCCATGGTTCAAGCGGTGACATGTCCCCTGTGTATGTGACGGGAATATCGCTATCTAGATCGATGTTTGCTTCGACCACGGAGCCTTGTCGGGTCTCCACTTTTGCCGTTATCTTGTTGCCCTTCTTTTCGGCGGAATGGATGGTCATGTCCAGAGGCATCATCTGTGGACCGAACAAGGCACTCATCTTCTCCACTTTTCCTGAAGCGGTTCCGTTGAGTTTCGTGTCCATATCGGCAGTAAGATGTATGGTTCCGCCCTCGTCATTTTTTAGTAAAACGTCGGAATGGAATCGGTTCTGATCGCCCTTGACGCGTATAGTGGCGTTTAGCGGCATCAGTGGCCAGAATTCACCGATGCGGGTCTTGATGGTAACGTCGTAGTTGGGCTTGCCGGTTTTCGGATGTAGGCTCGCCTTGGTCTGCACATGGAGCTTGCCGATGGTGGGTGCTCCCTTGGGAATCTTGACAGGTAGCCAGTCTTCTACCTTCTTGACGTCTAAAGAGGTCGTAGTGGATACGGCAGCCAAGTTCTTCTTGGAGGTGGTGGCGTCAACGGCGATGGAATCGGGGCCGGCAACCACCTTGCCCTTCATCTTGATTTGGTCGGACTGGAAATCCAGGGACACGCCGACCTTGGCCGGGTGTTTCACGAAATCACCCTTGATACTATCAGCGCTAAACCGGGCCTTGGTGGAGCCCTCGCTCTTTAGGGAAATGTCCTTGGCCTCCCAGTGTTTGCTGGAGTCCATATCTACAGTAAGTTTTCCGACGCCGACATTCACCGGCACGTAGAATTTTACCTGTTCCGGTAGGGATGGCGGCGAGCTGTCTGTTTCGACATTCTTTTCCTTGGGCGGTCCTGCAGAAGAAATGCTGACGTTGACTTCGCCGGCCTGCAGCTGGATGTTTCGGTTCTCCTGGAACAGGGTGATGTCCAGGTCCGTGTTCCTCAGGATAAAGGTGTTCTCGCCGTTTTTGATGGCGATGGAGTCCCAGTGGTGTGTCAGGTAGCCGTCTTGGCGGTGCCCGTGGGGTGAAATTTCAAGAGATCCGAAACTGTGGGGGCTTGAAAGGATTACATCCAGCAAATAGTCCGACAACCAGGTGCAAAGAGCCAATGCACCCACAATCGCCGTCGTGATTACGGCGGGCCTAAGGAATGTCGAAGTTCGATTCTTCAACTAGCTAGAATTATAGAAAAGGGGGTGCTTTTTGTTGGATTCTTTTTCTCAAAAAGCACGCGTAAGTCGTTGAGTATCAATGAGTTATGCGAAAGATTTCCGGCTGAAGAGGCTTCTGCTTTCATTTTGTAAACTTTTGTAAACAAACAACAAGGAAAGCTAGTAAAATCCGTGAACTTTTGGGCGAAATGTTCAATAATTCGGTATTTATTTTAAATTTTATCACGATGCAGGACAAACGAAAAAAGAAATGGATCGGTGTGGGGAGCGGAGTCCTTCTCATCGTTCTTGGAATCCTCCTGAATATCGTGCCCAACAAGCTTGTGGGCGTCTTTGGCTTGCCTCTTTTCCTTGATTGTATCGGCACCATACTTGTCGCTATGCTGGGGGGTGTTTTCCCTGCAGTGCTAGTTGGCTTTACCACGAATTTGGTGAAGAGCTTGTCGGGTTCGTTCTCCATGTTCTATGGAGTCATAAGCATTTTCATAGGTCTTGCAACAGTATTCTTTTACAACAAGAAGTTCTTCTCCAGTATTCCCAAGTTGTTTGTGGTCATATTCTGCTACGCTCTTCTGGGGGGAGGCCTTGGTTCTGTATTCACTTATTACCTTCATCGTCAGAGCTTTGGAACTGGCGTGTCGGCTCCATTCGCCCAGTACCTTCACGAAGTTTTAGGTACCAGTGTTTTCAATTCGCAGTTGATGGCCGATGTGGTGGTGGACCTTTTTGACAAGTCCGTAACCGTTGTCGTTGCCATTGTTGCATTCCACTTCATTTCTCGCAGAGTCAAGAATTACCTGAATCATGTTTTTCAACGGAATGTGAATGACAAGAATGCCGGAATGGCGGTCCGGTATTCCCTGCTCGGGAAGGTGATGCTGGTCGTAATTGTTTCGGAACTGCTTCTGGCTGTCTTCGTTGCAAACATCGGTTATTTCCTTTACCAAGAAAAGGCTGTTGCCAAGTACACCTCCATTGCCTACGGCCTTACAGACGCTGCAGCCATTGTGTTGGACGGCAACCGTCTGATGACGTATCTGCAAGAAGGCCGCGAAGCGGAAGGCTACGAGGAAACAGAAAAGGAACTGTACGCCATCAGGGAGGGGTTCCCTACGGCAAAATACCTGTATGTTTATCACATTGCTCAAGATGGCTGCCATGTCATCTTTGACCTGATGTCGACCGATGGCGAAGAACCTAGTCAGGTGGGGGATGTGGTACCTTTTGACCCGGGCTTTGAGGAGTATTTACCAGCGCTTCTTAAAGGCGATTCCATTGGACCGGTGGTATCTGATGATTCTTATGGATGGTTGCTGACGGTTTATAAACCCCTGAAGGATTCTAGTGGCACGACTGTAGCCTATGTGGCTGCGGACATCACCATGGAGTCCATTTTGATGGACGAAATTTCGTTCCTTATCAAGGAATTGTCCTTGTTCTTTGGAGTTTCTCTCGTTATCATGTGCCTGATCGCCGAAGCCATGAAACGAGGCATAGTGATTCCCATCAATCGGATGTCCAAGGAAGCTATTTCCTTTGCCCATAATTCCGATGTAGGCCGCCAGATTAGTTTGCGACGTGTGAAGGCCATAGATATACGTTCCGATGACGAAATCCAGAACCTCTACAATGCGTTCTCTACCATGGCCGAAGATTTTCTTGCCTATATCATTCAGATAAAGGCACAGAATGAACGTATTACCCGCATGCAGGATGAAATCGTCGTGAGCTTTGCGGAACTGGTGGAAGCCCGTGACGAAGGTACCGGAAACCACATCAAGAAGACGGCCGCATACGTGGAAGCCATTGCCCGCCAGTTGAAGAAAGAGGGCTCTTATGCGGACGAGCTCACTGATGAAAGCATCGCCAGGTTCAAGCGCTCTGCGCCTCTCCACGATATCGGCAAGATTGCCATTTCGGACCTGATTCTGAACAAACCCGGCAAACTGACCGACGAAGAATTCGAAATCATGAAGTCCCACACCACCGAAGGTTGGAAAATCCTGCAGAAGATTGTGGCCAATACGGGTGACTCCATGGAAGCAGAATATCTGAGAGAGGCTATCGAGATGGCCCATTACCATCACGAGAAGTGGGACGGAACAGGTTACCCGAACCACATAAAGGGTGACGAAATTCCGCTTTCTGCCCGCATTATGGCCGTGGCTGACGTGTTTGACGCCCTGGTGGCGGAACGTGTGTACAAGAAACCCTTCACTTTCGAAAAGGCCATGGCTATCATTACCGAAGGGGCTGGCAAGCATTTTGACCCCAAGGTGGTGGAAGCCTTCAGCCACATTGCGGCAGACCTGTACGACGAACGGACTAGACTAGAAGTTCCGCAAGAGACTTAGACCGTCATCAGCCTTCAGTTATGAGTTTTGAGCTATAGCGGAAATAAGACGCTTTGATAATCTTGGGTATGACGTTACTCACAACTCATAACCCACAACTCGCAACTCATTGCGGCGAAGCCGCTAGAACTGGAAGTAGATAAACGGGCAGCTGTCCGCGCTCATGAACTGGTACATCACGAAGATGATGAACGCCGTGCTTGCAACCATCAGGGGGATGGGCTGCGAGGCGAACATGATGCGGTAGCGGCTCTTGAATTTTTTGGGAATCCAGTGGATGAGCATGCCGGCTACAAACACCAAAATGATGTTGATGTGTTCCCAGGCGATGGTGCCGAGAGTATCCCACTTCCAAGCGGTACCCATCTGCTGGACCATGTTCTTGGCGGTGTTCCAGGCCACTTCGTTGGCCTCTGCCGGGTCCAGGTTGGAGCCTGCGCGGAAGAAGAGACGGGTAAAGGTGATGAACACGAAGGTGAGGGATACGTTCCAGGCCACGTAGAGCCAGTGGAAGGTCTTGTCACTGAACAGGCGGAAAACCAGCACGGCGTAAATGCCCAGGAACAGCACGCCGAACCACACGGTGGTAATGGCGAAAATGGCGATGTGGGTCTGCTTGAAGGTGATGGCGCTGGCGGCAAACAGCAAGAATGCGGCGACGGCACGGAAGTTGATGCTCCGCTTGACCCAGATCTTGTTGAACACCTGGCCGAAACCATTGAGGCCACCCCAGATGATAAAGTTCCAGCTGGCGCCGTGCCACCAGCCGCCTACGACCTGTGTCGCCATGGCGTTCATGTTGGTGGTGATAAACTTGCGGGAGTCGGGCTTGACGTAGGCATAAATGGCGATGTAGAGGAAGAATACGCCCAGGGCGACACCTACCCAGACACTGCCCGAAAGTAAAACGGCCACCAGGCTCAAGAATCCCATCCAGAAGAAGGTACCCACAGAGGCACCGCGGTTACCGCCCAGGGGGATGTACAGGTAGTCGCGCCACCAACTGGAAAGGGAGATGTGCCAGCGCCGCCAGAATTCTGTGGGGGAGAGCGCCTTGTAGGGACTGTTGAAGTTCTGGGGCAGGCGGAATCCCATCAGGAGAGCTACGCCGATGGCGATGTCGGTGTAGCCCGAGAAGTCGGCATACACCTGCAGCGAATAGGCGAACAGGGCAATCAGGTTTTCAAGTCCGGTGAACAGCAGGGGCGTGTCGAATACCCGGTCCACAAAGTTGGTGGCCAGGTAGTCGCTCAAGATGACCTTCTTGGCAAGTCCGTTCAGCACCCAGAACACGGCAATACCGAAGGTGCGGCGGGGGAGGAAATACTTCTTGTAAAGCTGGGGCACGAACTTGTCGGCACGGACGATGGGGCCTGCCACCAACTGTGGGAAAAAGGTGAGGTAGAACCCGAAATTCAAGATGTTGTCAACAGCTTTGATTTTTCCGCGGTAGATGTCGATGCAGTAACTGATGGCCTGGAAGGTAAAGAAGGAAATGCCCACCGGCAAGATGATGGTATCTACTAGGGAGTGGGTACCGAACATCTTGTTGCTGGCCGCCGCAAAGAAGTTATAGACGTGCAGCTCGATGCCGGTAAAGTCCCGCAGGGCGTCCAGGAAGAAATAGGAATACTTGTAGTAGCACAGCACCAACAGGTCGATAATGACCACGATGATCATCCAGAGTTTCTTTTTCCAGTGCTGTTCGGCCTTTTCGATCCACTTGCCAATAAAGAAGTTCGCCACCACGCAGAACACGAGAATGCACACGTAGCTTCCGCTGGTCTTGTAATAGAAGAACATGCTGGTGGCAAACAAGAAGGCGTTACGGAGCAGAATGCGGTTCTTGATCAGGGTGAGGATGGCAAACACCACGGCGAAGAAACCCCAGAAGTAGAACTGCGTAAACAGCAGGGGGCTGTTCGGGTCAAACGAAAACGTTCTAGTAAGATATGGTATCAAGTAATCCAACATAAAGTGTCATCCTGAGCGGAGGGCATCGCCCGTAGTCGAAGGATCTAGTCCTTCATTAGGTTCCTCCATTCTGGGTTCATTTGATTTATCAGATTATTTTTCTTTTCTCTTTTCCAACCTTTTAATTGTTTCTCTCTTGCGATAGCATCTGTTATTTCGGTATAGCGTTCAAAATAAACAATTTTTTTGATTTTATACTTTGATGTGAATTTTGCACCACTTCCGCTTATATGTTCAAGTACACGACGTTCAATATCGTTAGTGACCCCAATATATAGAGTGGAGTTACTTTGATTTGTCATCATATATGTGTAGTAGCTATTTGACATCTTATTAGATCCTTCGGCTACGAACCTTCGGTTCTTCGCTCAGGATGACACTGTGCTTACCTGTTGCCTCTTTCGTCTTTCGTCTGTGGAGCCGTAGGCTTGTTCTCTTGCTTCTTCTGTGCGGGTAAATTGGCGATGTGGTCCTGGTAGGCCTGGATAAGGGCCTTGTAGAACAGGTCGCCCAAAAGGTTGTAGCCGGACAGGTTGAAGTGGACCTTGTCTTTTTTGGCGAGGCTTGCGTGTTCCCACTTGGCCATGGAACCTAGGCCGCCCATGATGCTGAACTTGTCCCAGACGCCAGCCTTGTGCTTGTCGGCCAGCATAAAGAAGGACTTGCGGGCCACTTCGCCATTGCCGTGCTGCACGAACTTTTTCCGCTTGACCTTGCGGAACATGTCATTGTTGGTCTCGAAGATGAACGCCGCGTCGGGGTTCACCTTCCTGAACCGTTCAATCAGTTTGTCGTAATCTTCACGGAACTGCTTGTCGTTAAAGCGCTGCACGTTGGCGTCGTTGATGCCGATGGCGAAAATTACCAGGTCCGGCTTGAAAAACGCCATCTCTTTTTCGAACTGGGGGCAGACCTCTTCGAAGTAGTCGTGGACCTTCGCACCGTTGATGCCTACGTTGGTGTAGATGATACCCGGAGAGTCGTTTTCGGAAAGGATTCCCGTGAGGGTGAACCTGGGTCGTGCATTTTTCTTGACAGAGTCTGGGACTGCTGCAGGTTCCGTGAAGCAGTGGTCGTCAGGATTGTTGGTGGGGTCCTGTTCCCCTTCTTCGTAGTTGATGTTCGCCTTCTTGGCTGCCAGTTCGGCGCACCGGTCGCGGGCCGTAGAATCCTTGGTCTTGGCTTCTTCGCGGGCGAGACAGGCGGTGTCCAGCACGTCGCATTCCCCCTGGAACATGGAGTCACGCGCCACCTCTGGCGCTGCGTTTTGCACTTGTGCGTTCTGCAGGTTCAAAACGTTGGCCGGAACTTTTGCCTTTTCTGTCTTGCTGGAATCTTTGCCGTCCAAAACCGCACCTCGAGCCTCGGACCCCGAGCCTTTCTCGTCTGACTTCAGCGAATCCGTCTTCAGGGAATCCGCCTGCCTGGCGAGGGAATCTTGCAGCAGGGAGTCGTTGATGAACTGCGCTATGGAAGCCTGTTTCAGGGAGTCCATCCAGCGGAACTGAATCTGGATGGTGTCGATGGGCCGTGGGCTTTCGAAAACGTAACTCTGGCTTACGGTGTCGTGTACGCCGTAGATGTCGGTGGAATCCACCCGCAGCACGGGAACCACGTCATTGTTGTCGCTGTAGCCGAACAGGCGGAAACGGGTCTCTCCCCAGATGGGGGCGGAGTTGTACTTGTCCAGCATCAGGGTGATTTCGGCACGTGGGTCGCTGGTGCTGACCGCAATGCCCAGCAGGCCCAGGGGCTTTGAAATTTCCCGCTGGACGTTCTTGTTCTTGTCCCAGATGCCCTTGTAGTAGCTGGCGTAGCTGGAGGGCGTGTTGGTGCGGGCGGCGGAGTAGGGGAACACGAAGCCGCGGCCCGCAGAGGCTCCCGGGTATTCCTTGATCATGTGCTCGCGGATACGGCCCGAAATCACGTCGGCTTGCAGGTGGGATCCGCCGATGTGCATGATTCGCACTTGCCCCTTGTTCTCGAACACCAGAGTGTCCATCTTCTCGAAGAACTTGGTGAAGGCCTCGTTCCCCTTGGGGAACTGGATGACGTTTACGGTGGTGTCGATAAAGTCGTACTTGGCGAGGTCAAGACTGTAACTGCCGGGGGCGATGGTCAGGTCCTTGGCGAAGGCCGAAAGGGCCGCGAGGGTGACGGCAAGGAGGAAGCGGATCATGGGGTGGCATCCTCCTTCGTTACGCTAGAATCCTGTGCGGGGGTGTTAGGGGGTGTCCCCCTAGGCGAAGGGGTAGCGGATGACGCGTCAGCGCCAGGAGCGGGGGGAAGGCTTTCCCCCTTTGTTTCGCTGGCAGAACTGTCTTGCCCTAATTCCGAATTCTCCTTCCACTGCTGCAATTCCTTCATCTTTTCGTCGTTGAGGCCGTGGCGGTCGCGGAACTTGAAGTAGTCGTAGTGCATGCGCAGTGCCGCGCAGAACAGGTCTCCCATGTAGGCGGCACCCCGGCGGGTGAAGTGGATGTGGTCGGTGAAGCCGAGAGCGGGTTCGCGGTTTGCCCACTTGATCATGGAGCCGTTTCCGCCCATGACCCGGTGCATGTCCCAGTAGGCGGCACCGTTTTCGAGAGCCACTTCGCGAAGGGTCTTGATGGTGAGGGGGAGGCCCGGGTAGGTTTTCCATTCGCCGTCTACCTGTTTTGCCATGTCGGCGGGGCCGATGAACAGGATGTCGGCATCGGGGTTCGCCTTCTGGATAGCCTGGATTTGCTTGGTGATGAGCTTCTTGGTCCAGTCCACGTTGCCGCTGTTGGTGCCCGGCACCAGGTTGCCGCCGTATTCCATGATGATGAGCCGGGCGTTCATGGCCTTGTAAGATTCCGCCAGCAGTTGTGAATCGATGCGGTGGAACACCGTGCCCGAAGAGCCTCGCATGGCCACGTTATCGACGGCCACGCCATAGGCGCCGTCGGCGGAGATGGCGTAGATTTCGGCGCTTCCGTCCAGGTAGATTTTGGCGTTGGAGGTGGTGTCCGGGAGTTTCCAAGTATAGACGTTGAGCTTGGTCATCCGTTCCACTTCGGGGGCGGCCGCCGTCTCGAAGGCGGTGCGCTTTTTCACCTTGAAGGTGCTGTCTTCGTTCAGGCCCACGGTGTCTGCGTAGGTGCGCTGGTAAACCAGCTTGAGCCGTAGCGACCCACGCTTGCCGGCGAGGACCTTTACCGTAGAGTAGCCGCCTACGTGGGGGAAGGCGTTCTTGCGGTCTTCCCGTTTCTTGATGCCGATGACGGCGGATCCTTCCAGGTCGGCGAACTGGGCCAGGGGGCCGTAGCGGTTGTGGTCCGCCTCTTCTTCCTTGGGACCGAACAATATGTAGCGCTTGAGTTCCCCTTCGTTCCAATGGCTGGTGGTCTGGGAAGGGATGGTGAGGATAGGCGGCATCATGCCCGGGCCCGCGCCGCCGAATTCAGCCTGCAGGTCTTCGCGGATGGTGGCGGAAATGCGGTCTTCTTCCAGCTGGGAGTCGCCGTAGTGGACGATGTGGACCACGTTGCTGTCCAGTTCCGCGAGCTGAAGGTGCAAGAAGAAACGGTCGAACCAGGCGGGGTCATCCCCCGGCAGGTCGAAGCGGGTCTTGCCGCTCTTGAAAAAGTCCTCGTAGTACTTGAGGGAGTCGCTGTAGGCCGCAAATTCCTTCCTCTTGGTGGCTTCCATCATTTCCCGGATGGCCTCTTCGGGGTCCACTGCCGTAGAGTCGGCGGTGGAGTCCTTGGGCGCCTGCTTTTCGAAGATGTCGGTGAGCTTCGGGTAGCGCAGGGTGTATTCGCCCACCTTGATGCCACCGTCAGGATAGACCACGGCGATAACGCCGAGGACGACGAACAGGCTGATGATGGAAAGAAGGACTTTGAGGGGGGACATCATGGGTTAGTGGATAGGATTTAGGGGATAGGGGCTAGGATCTAGGATCTAGGGGATAGGATCTAGGGGTGGGGGAGGGCTCCCCCTCGCTTCTGCCCCATGTCATTCCCGGCTTGACCGGGAATCTCCATGAGTCATCCGCGACCCCCTCTAGCGGGGCTTCAGACGCCAGCCCCGCAACGCCCTGGCTTATTCTGCTTTTTTCACCTCGGCTTTTAAGCGTTCAACGATGGCGTCTGCGTTACCTACGAACATTTCGCCGGTGCGCATGTCCTTGTATTCGAACTCGCCGGCCCCTGCCTTGGATCCATCTACATAGACGACGATTGTGGCGCCCTGGTAGTTGGCCTGGTCCAGCTGCTTGCCCATCTTCATGGGTGCGAGAGGGTGGGACACGACGTTTCCGCCTGCGCGGAACATCTGGGCGGTCTCAAAGACCTTCTTCATGTCGTTTGTAAAGCTTGCGATGTAAAAGTCCACGCTCTGCTTGGGGCTGGGGAGCAGCTTGTGCTCGGCCAAAAGGTCTGCCAGCACCACGTCGCCCATGCCAAAGCCCACGCCAGGAATCCGTTCGCCGCCCAGCTTTTCGGTCAGGCTGTCGTAGCGGCCGCCGCCGGCGATTGCGCGCATGGATTTGCCCTTGTCGAAGACTTCGAACACGATGCCGGTGTAGTAGGCGAGACCGCGGACAATACTCAGGTCCAGGTTCACGCAATCGCCGTAGCCCGCGGCAGCGAGCGTCTCAAACAAATCTTCGATTTCTTTGAGTGCGGCGGCCGCGTTTTCGCTTTTAACGGCGTTGCGGACTTCTTCGAGGCTCTTGCAGCTCATGAAGTCGTCCAGCTGCTTGATTTGCGTTTCGGAGAGGCCTGCTTCGGTGAGAGCCTTGGCAAACGCCTCGGGCCCGATTTTCAGACGGCGGTCCAGCACCGGGTAAACAAGGGCCGGGTTCGGCGCACCGATTTCTTCCAGGTAGGTGGCCAAGAGCTTCCGGCTGGAGACGCCGATGGCAAATTCGTTGTCCTTCAGGCCGAACTTACGGAGCATGGTGGCGATGGCAGCCATCAGGTCGGCTTCGGCGTAGATGCTTTCGGTGCCGATAATGTCCATGTTCAGCTGGAAAAACTCGCGGAGGCGGCCCTTCTGTGCCTTTTCGTAGCGGAAAAGCCGCGGCATAGAGAACCACTTGAAGGGCTTCTTCAGTTCCCTGGCCTTTTGGATGACCAGGCGGGCAAGGGTCGGGGTCATTTCGGGGCGGAGCGCGATTTCGCGGTCGCCCTTGTCCTTGAAGTTGTAGAGCTGGCTCACGATTTCTTCGCCGGACTTGCCCGTATAAAGCTCCAGGTGCTCGAACATGGGGCCTTCGTATTCTTCGTAGGCGAAACTTTCGGCGGTGCTGCGCCAAGTGTCAAAGATATAGTTCTGGATGCGCTGCGCTTCCGGGTAAAAATCGCGGGTGCCCTTGGGCAACTGAGGGATAGAAATGCTCATAGTGGGCGAAAATTTAGAAAATTGGGGGTTTTGCGGGCTGAAATGGGTTGTGAAAGTCCGTTGAAAAAGGGTCGTTTTACATTTTTTTTCTAATTAAGTGTGCTTTCCCGTTATAAAAAGAATATATTACTGAAGGGGAGCATTTGGAAGGTGTCTATGAGTATTCTTCAAGGAAAAAGTTTTGTGGTGTTGTGCATGGTGGCCGCCAGTTCCATGTCGGTTGCCTTCGCCAAACAGGTGAATGTTTCTACTACCACCGAATTGACTTCGGCTACTTTGAATGCCAAGGCGGGGGATACCATCTGGGTAGCTTCGGGCAAGTATGAACTGCCCTCATCCAACTGCCAAAACGACAAGTTCGTGAACGAGACTGGCCGCGATTGTGGCCGCATCTGGCTTGGTGCCGACGGCACAAAGGACAATCCCATAGTTCTCGCTGGTTCAGACCCTGCAAATCCTCCTGAGATTTACGGTACTTCGGTCGGTAGCAACTACGGCATCCACGTAACGGGAAATTACGTTATCCTTAAAAACCTGAAAATCCATACCTTCAGCAAGGGTGTGGTATTCGACAATTCTGTTGGTGCCCTGATGGAAGACTGCGAGGTGTACCACACCGGAACGGAACTGGTCCATGTTCGGGATTCCAGCCAGCAGGTGACCCTGAACCGTAACTTTATTCATGGTTCTGGGTTCGATGTTGCCCAGTACGGTGAAGGTATTTATGTTGGCACTTACTATAAGGGTTGGGCGTCGTCGCAGCAGTCCGATAAGAATGCCGGTTTTTGGGGCGAAAGTGCATCGCAACACCGTTATAGTGGTTATGACTGGCGCGTGAATGATACGAAGATTACATGCAATATTGTGAAGGCGACAACGGCCGAGAACATTGACGTGAAGGAGGGAACTGTCAGGGGCGTTGTCCAGGGTAACATGTTTATTGGGGATAGTACCAATTATGATGGCCAGGTGGACCATGATGATGCGAACATCGACATGAAGGGTGCTTCCTGGACCGTTACCGGAAACTACTTCTACAATTCGCTCAAGCAGGGATTGCCCTACTACAATTCCCATTTCCGCTACTATGTAGAGGAAGTGGTGATGCCTGCAGATGGAAATAAATCGGGATCCAATGTAGGCAAGTATGAATCTTTTGTCAAATATCCGGTCACCGCCGATAAGTATGCCCAGAAAGGCTGGTGCGACAACAGCGACACTGACAAGAACGATTGCGTAGAGAGCAAGAACCACGTGGTAGAGGAAATCAGGGATGTCCGCAATGACTGTGCGGAACTTTTCAAGATACCGGAGTCCGGCATCGGGTATTCGTCAAGCTTTACGCCGCCGTCCAGTGCGTCGGTCAACCCGTCCAGTTCTTCGGCGGGGAAAGAGTCCTATGAGACCGTGCGTTACGAAGCGGAAGATGCGACTTGCACCGGGTGTACTGAAAAGACAAATCAGGCTGCATCGGGCGGTAAATATATGCGCACCGAAACGACGGGTAACATCACCTTCAACGTCAATGTACCTACTGCTGGGACATACACGGTCACAATCCGTTTCAGCAACACTGCTTCAAACGCCAAGACTCAGGATATCTACGTAAACGGAACCAAGGTGAAATCCCAGGAATTCCCGGTGACCCTTGAAGGAAACTTGGGCGGGGCTGCCGCGGCCTTTGAGGATATGCCGGTTCAGGTATCGCTGAAGGCGGGGGCCAATACCTTCGCTATCATCAAGAACTGGGGGCATGTGGACATCGACTACATCGAGGTGGCTGTTCCTAATCAGAGCGGTCCGTCGTCTTCGGCGTCGGTGACATCGTCCACGTCAGCAATACCCGCCATTACGGTAAACGGCTCCTCGTTCAGGGCCTATGCCGCAGGCAAGTCCATTCGTCTTGAAGGAGTGCGGCAAGGCCAGACTTTCGAAGTCCTGGACATGCAGGGTCGGGTGCTGCACTCTGGCCGGATTCCTGTTGCGACGGGCGTTTCTGTCAGCGTGGCCCGTGCTGGAGTTTACCTGATCAAGGTTGGGGCAAGTGTGCGGACTGTGAAAGCCTACTAAGTCGTCATTGATTGCTTTTGAGCATATCTTGGGCGAGCTTGGTTAAACGTTTGTTCCCTAAAGCACCCGCTTTACTGTATGTCACCCATCCTCTTTTGTTCTTTACAAGCAGGTAAGGGACGCCCTCCGTGTTGATGTTGAGCTCACTCTCATGAGTGTCGTGCCAATAGAAAGCTTTCCAATTCTGGGGAAAATCGTGCTTGGACACCCACTTACGGATATCTCGTTTAGAGTTGCTCTCCATGCCGATGAGAATGTTTATCTTGTGCGATTGGAAAAAATCGTTCAGAGTTTTTAAGTTGTCGACTTCTTCGGAACAATAACGACACCAGGTGCCCATGATGAAGATAAAGGCTCCATTTTCTTTGACACATTCCTCTAGGGTTATCGATTTCCCATTGACTAACGGAAGGACGTTGCCACTTACGACTTCTTCGGCAAAGGGATTGAACCCCCTTACCTTGAAAACATAAAAGGCGGCGACAATGGCAAATACGATGAGGAAGATTTTTTTGTATGTCATAGGACTAATATATTCTTTTTTTGAGAAAAAAGGATTGAGTGCGATGGGTTTTCGGTCTTTTGAATTTTAGGGCTTGCCTCGGCTATTGAAAAGAATTTGTAAAAATTTTTGTACTGCTCTTGCCAAGAATCCGTTTTTTAGATACATTAAAGCCCGACGACGCATCTCGCTGTTTTAAGGCGAGGTGCGTTTTGCGTTTAAGGGTTTTTCTTAATCACCGACACGCAGAACGCCTCTGACAATCAACCAGCCGCAAATGCGGCTACACAACGGAGGAGGCTTTAATATGAGTCGTAGTTACAAGAAACCATTCGTGAAAATGGCCAAGGATGTAGAATTTCAGAAAATGGCGAATCGAGAGTTTCGCCGTAAGGCGAAAAATGTATTGCGCGGTTCTGCTGACCCTGAACGCCACATGCCGGAGGTAAACCGTAAGGAGGGTGATTGTTGGGGATGGCCGTCTGAAGGGGTTAAATTGCCTCTTACTGATCCGAAGGGGATTAGAAAATAAGGATAAACTGCGTAGATTATTGTGATTTCTTTACGTTTGTTGTTACAAATGTATTGACAAATGTGTGTACTTTAGTTAAATTAAGGAGTAGAGCTAGTGGCTAGATGGGATCCACGGAAGAATGAATGGTTAAAGGTGACGAGGCATGTTTCTTTTGAACAAGTTGAAGAAATTATGCGGAAGAAAGAAGTTCTGGATGATTACAAACACCCGAATCAAGAGAAGTATCCAGGGCAGAGGGTTTTGGTTGTCAGGATTGACGGTTACTGTTGTAATGTTCCGTATAAGCCTGAACCTGATGGAGATATTTGGCTTAAGACTATTATACCGAGTAGAGTCTCGCAGAAAAAATATGGAGGAATATGATGTTGTCTTTTAAGGAACATGCGGAAAAATTCAATCTCGATGAAGAGGAGCAAGAAATCCTTGCCGATTTCGAAGCGAATCATGCTGGCAAGCCGCAGATTACCGAAGAGCGTAGAAAAGAACTCGCATCGTTGGCTAATGCCTCTTACAAATTAAGGGCCTCTGCGAAGAAGCCGTACACTATTCGGTTGCATTCCGGTGCAGTCGATGTAATCAAGGCCTTTACGGACCGTTTCGGAGGGCATTACCAAACGCTTGTAGACGACGCCGTGATTGAACTGGCTACAAAACTCAAGGCTGAGATGGTGTAGGGGATGAGCCGACTAAATTGAATGCTTCCGTTCTGGACGGACAACATAATTTTTTTTGAAAAATTGCTTTACAATGTCGATTTGGTTGCTTAGACGGTATTTTTCAAATTTCATCAGGTCTTTAAAGCCTCGTGTTCCCCAAATCTCTTCAATATCATTAAAACTTATACCAAAGAAAGAGTCTGGCTTTTCTTCCTTTTTTGTTAAAACCTTTTTTAGTATGTCGCCCATGTCTTTGTCGGGTATGCACAAAACCATTCTTTCCCAAGCTTGTGATTTGGAGTTTATTTTACTATTGGTGTTGTACACAGGATACAATCCAAAAAGGATGTAAAAATCTGCGGCACCTTTATCGTACTTGTTGATGAAATTGTTAAACCACATATTGTACGTGTAGTCGGGCTTTTTCTTCTTTTTATTTCCATCGTAATTTCTTGACGATTTTACTTGGAATTTTGCAAATTTTGTTGAATTGTGGTTGATTAGGATAAAATCTACAGCTTTTTCTTGTCTGCTGACTGGAACATATATAGAGAAGCCATCTTTTTTTACAAAAGAATGCTGGAATTCATCTATAACACAGGCTTCAGAATAGGGCAGTGTAAAGCAAGCATCCATGATTACTCCTTTATTGTTTTACCTCGGTTTATTGCAATACTTTAAAGGCGGCTGAGTAGTAAGAATACTAATCCCCATGCAGCGGAGACCAAGATGCCGCCGATTAAGAGAAGGGAAAGAGTAATCAACATAAATTGGCGAAACGTTATTGGCTTAATCTTCCATTCCTGCGGAGGAACGAAGAACATTTCGTAACAACCAACGAAGAAGTTTTTCCATGCGTCAATAATCTCTTTAATCATATTTTGTATAACCTCGGCTTGTAGAGATTAACTATAAGCTATACTTTCAGAATATACTTTTATTTATGTGAAATCGCAAACGTTTGAGACGGTGGTTGCGAGGGAACGCCGTGACCGAGCGACCTCCTGCGTAGCGAACCCATTTTTCGAGGCGAGAGGGCATAGTTGCTAGGCAAAAAATCCGGAGGGTAGCGGCGAACGAAGTGAAGGCGCGACCGACGGCCTTTTTTGCAGGCGACTGTGCCCTTGAGACTCGGATTATTTACGGGGGTGTTGCGGGGTACTCCCCGCAGAGGGGGTAGGGGAAGACTTGCCCTAGATCCTTCGACTCCACTTCGTTCCGCTCAGGATGACACGGGGCAAGGCTTCGCCGAGGGGGAGGCTTCCCCCCTTAACGAGGGATTGAGATTGCTTCGGCCCTGATCGGGCCTCGCAATGACAAATCAGGCTGTTTTCGGCCCATTTTCTCTCGTCTTTCGCCTTTTGCCGCTTGTCTTTTACCTATATTTCCCCCCAAGTTGCATTTTTGCCTTGGTCCTGCGTCCAGATTCGCCAATTCCACTGGGCCTAAAGCAGGGAAACTCGGGCATAAACATGTAATTAGTTAAACAATCAAAAAAAGGAATGGCTATAATGGCTACTATCACTAAGGAAAAAGCTGCAGAGCTCACCGCCAAGTTCGGCGCCAACGAAAAGGATACCGGAAACGTCCGCGTGCAGGTCGCTATCCTCACCGAAAAGATCAAGAACCTGACTGAGCACATCAAGACCCACAAGAAGGACTTCCACTCCCTGCGCGGGCTCTCCATGATGGTCGCAAAGCGCAAGAACCTCCTCAAGTACTACGGCGAAAAGGACATTGTCGCCGCTCGTGCTCTCATCAAGGAACTCGGTCTCCGCGGCTAATCTGCGGACTGGAGATAATCTATGTCTATTGATGCATATCATCAAAAGTACGGCAAGATGCTGGACCCCAAGGAAGTGTCCGTGACACTCCCCGACGGCCGCGTCATTTCGTTTGAAACGGGCCGTATTGCAAAGCAGGCACGTGGTGCTGCTGTCGCCAAGATGGGTGACGCCTTCGTGCTTTCTACCGTTTGCTACGGCGAAGAGAAGGAAGGCGATTTCTTCCCCCTCACTGTGGAATATCGCGAAAAGGCCTACGCTGCTGGTCGCCTGCCGGGCGGCTACAACAAGCGCGAAGCCGGACGCCCCTCTGACGAAGAAACTCTTTCTGCCCGTATCATTGACCGCCCCATTCGCCCGATGTTCCCCGAGAACTTCACCCGCGAAGTCCAGGTGATTGTGCAGGTTCTGTCTGCTGACCGCAAGTTTGCACCGGATGTGCTGGGCGTGTCTGCAGCATCCCTTTCCATCGGTCTTTCGGAACTGCCCTTCGAACAGCAGGTTGCCGCCGTGCGCGTGGCCGTGGTCGATGGTCAGAACATCGTGATGCCCACCTACGAACAGATGGCCTGTGCCGATCTGGACCTGGTGGTCGCCGGTACCGAAGATTCTGTGTGCATGGTGGAAGGCGGTGCCTACGAAGTGTCCGAAGACACGATGATCAACGCAATTCTCGCCGGTCACGAAGCCATCAAGCTCATGTGCAAGGCCCAACAGGAACTGGTGGACCGTTGCGCCAAGCCCAAGATGGAACTGAAGCCCCAGCACGTTGGCGAAGCCCACGAAAAGCTTCTCGCTACGGTGAAGGAAGTGGTGTGGGACGAACTGAACAAGGACGTCCACTCCAACATGGTGAAGACCGACTTCTATCCGGCTATGGCAGACCTCTGCGCGAAGATGCTGGAAGACGAACGCATTCTCGCCATCATCGGCAAGGACGAAGAACAGGATCCTGCTCTCGTTGCAGACGCCAAGGCAATCTTCAGCGACTACGAACGCACTGCCATGCGCGAAATGATCCTGAACGAAGACGTGCGCCTCGACGGCCGTACGACGACCGAAGTCCGCCCCATCGAAATCGAACTGGGCGTTCTCCCCAGCGCTCACGGTTCTGCGATCTTCCAGCGTGGTGAAACCCAGGGTCTCGTGGTCTGCACGCTCGGCTCCAAGGCCGACGAACAGCGTTACGAAAGCCTGCAGGGCGAAGGCTCCAAGAGCTACATGCTGCATTACAACTTCCCGCCGTACTGCGTGGGTGAATGCAAGCGCCTCGGCATGAGCCGCCGCGAAATCGGTCACGGCCACCTCGCCGAACGCTCTCTCGCTGCCGTTCTTCCGCTGCCGGAAGACTTCCCGTACACCATCCGCGTGGTTTCCGAAATTCAGGAATCCAACGGTTCTTCTTCCATGGCCTCTGTTTGCGGTGGCTGCCTCAGCTTGATGGACGCTGGCGTTCCTATCAAGGCTCCGGTCGCAGGTGTCGCCATGGGCCTCATCTCCGAAAAGGGTTCTGTGAAGGAAGGCGGCAAGATCAAGATCTTGACCGACATCACCGGTACGGAAGACCACCTCGGCGATATGGACTTCAAGGTGACGGGTACTGCCGAAGGCATCACTGCCTTCCAGATGGACATCAAGATCCGCGGCATTACGCCGGAACTCATGCGCGAAGCTCTGGAACAGGCACGCCAAGGCCGCCTGCACATCTTGGGCAAGATGGCTGAACTCGGCCTCGCCGCTCCGCGCCCGCACGTCTCCGAGAAGGCTCCGACCATGATCAAGATGCGCATCCCCACCAACAAGATTCGCGACGTCATCGGTTCCGGTGGCTCCGTGATCAAGGGCATGCAGTCTCAGACGGGTTGCACCATCAACATCGACGACGATGGCAACATCGACATTGCTGCTCCCAGTGGCAAGGCCGCTGCAGTTTGCCGTCGCATGATTGAAGAACTCACTGCCGAACCCGAACCGGGCCGCAAGTACAAGGGCAAGGTCAAGACGATTCAGCCGTTTGGCGCATTCGTCGAAATCTTGCCTGGTCGCGACGGCCTCGTGCACATCTCTGAACTTGCCGACCATCGCGTCGATAAGGTCGAAGACGTTGTTCACGTGGGTGACGAAGTCGAAGTGCTCTGCCTCGGTGTGGACCCGAAGGGCAAGGTGAAGCTTTCTATGAAGGCTTTGCTCCCTCCGAAGGCTGCCCCGGCTGAAGCTCCGGCCGCTGAAGCCGCTCCTGAAGCACCTGCTGCTCCCGAAGCTCCGGCTGAAGGCTAGTCGAACTCTAGTTAATTTATTAGGAATGTCGGGTAAAACCCGGCATTCTTTTTTTTTTTACAGTAAATGTAAGGCATAACCTGACACTTTCGTGATTCTGTAAATAGACTGAATCGGGAATAAGCCTTTTGCAAAAAAAAATGCCCGTTGCCATTGGCATATTTTTTGCACTGCATCCCCGTCAACTGCGGTGCTCACTCCGTAATGACGCCCCAGTTGCGATAATTCTATATTTTCCGTTGGAAAAAGAGGTCTTTATGAAAGTTTATATGGCCCAGCTGTTTGTGGAAGCGGGCAAACCTGAAGTGAATCTTGAAATGGTGATGGCCGCCGTGGAACGAGGCAAGGCGGCTGGTGCCGATGTGGTGTTGTTGCCACAGAACGCTATCGAAGGTTCTGCCTTGCTGGGTTCCCTGGGGGACGAAGTAGAGTTCCTCCAGAAATGCGCGGGTTTCAGGGACAAGGTGGCCGAACTTTCCCAGGGAATCGAAATCCTGCTGGGCGGAAGCGACACGCTTTCCGAAGGTGGAATGTTTTTTAGTAACGGGAAACCTGCAAAATGGGGTTACGACTTTGAGGTCCTTTCGGGCTACGCCACCTTTGTGCTGGACAAAGGTAGGACGGTGCAGGGGGCCTGTGCGGGCCATGCAAAAAAACTGTGCCAGCCGGTATTTTATGTAGATGCGGTAGGTACCGAAAACAGCGGCAAGAACATTTATGCCATGGACGGCGGTAGCGGCATTTGGGACAAAAGCGGAAACCAGGTGTTTGCCATGCCCCGGTTTGAATCGTCGGAATGCCTGGTAGAGGTGGGTGAGGACGGTTCTGTTTCCGGATTCCCACAGAATACCGTTGTGGAGCCTGACCGCATCGCCCTTATTCACGATGCCTTGGTGTTCATGATTCGGGAGAATCTGAAAAAGTTCCATATTCCCCGCATGGTCATCGGGGCTAGCGGCGGTATCGACAGCGCCGTATCGGCGGCCCTCTATGCGGAGGCCATCGGTGCAAAGAACGTTTACCTGATCAACATGCCCACCCGTTTCAATTCGGCCACTACCCGGAATGCGGCGGCAGACCTGGCGAAGAATCTGGGCAGCCCCTACATGGTGGCGCCTATTTCTGCTATCGTAGAGTCCGTTTGCAACAGCTTGGGACAGTGCAAGTTCGAAGGGGACGATACCCCCATAAAGGTGGAAGGCATCAACCACGAGAACCTGCAGGCCAGAACCCGCTCGGCATCGGTGCTGTTGACGGTGGCCTCTGTGCTTGGAGCGGGCATTACCTGCAACGGCAACAAGAGCGAGGCTACCGCCGGTTACTGCACCCTGTACGGGGACAGTTGCGGTGTCATGTGCGCCTTGGGCGACCTGTGGAAAACAGACGTGTATGCCCTGGCCCGCTACATCAACCGCGACAAGGAAATTATCCCCCAGGCTTCTATAGACGTGCCTGCCAGCGCGGAACTCAGCGACGCCATGAACGTGGACGAGGGAAAGGGCGACCCCATCAAGTATCCGTATCACGACAAGCTTTTTGCCGAATGGGTGGAATGGGGGAGTAGCCTGGAAAGTACGGAAGCCCGCCTGGCGGCAGGCTTTGAAAGCTATTGCAAGGACTTGGGCGTGGACCTGGAGTATTTCAAGTCCCTGTTCAAGACTCCCGAAGAGGCTCTGCAAGACATGCGGGCCTGGCACAGGCGTTTCCGTGGGATTGCCCTGGCCAAGCGCATCCAGTTCCCGCCAATACTTTCTGTTTCGGGTCACGCCTTCGGCGCGGAATACCCGGAATCACAGGTGTAGATTGTGTAGTATTGAGTTCTCAGTTATGAGTTTTCAGTTCTGATTTGGCGCCAAAGACGCGATCTTAAAAACTCAAAACTCAGAGACGCGAAGCGTCGACTCAAAACTCGTAACTCTTATTTGCTATGGTGCTTGTCGTGGTTGGGGCAGCCGCAGCCACCCTTGCCATCGCAATTTTCCTTGTGACCTTCGCCGCCACATTCGCATTCGTGGCCTTCTTCGCCACAGTGGCATTCGTGCTCGCCTTCACCTTCGTGCTTACCGCAGCAGCAGTGGTGGCCTTGCGGGTTCAGTTCCTCTTCGGTGGCCTCGCGCACGCTCACGACTTCGATGGCGAAATTCAGGTTCTTGCCCGCCAGTTCGTGGTTGGCGTCGATGACCGCCTTGTCTGCTGAAACGGACTTGACCCGAATAGGCATGGGACCCATAGGCGTCTGGGCGTAGAACAACATGCCGGGTTCTACCTTTTCCACTCCCTGGAACACGTTCAGCGGCACCTCTTGGGCGAGGGTTTCGTCGTATTCGCCGTAGCCTTCGGCGGGAATGACCTTCACGTCGAACTTGTCGCCAACGTCGTGGCCTACCATGGCCTTTTCAAGACCTACCACGATCATGTGGGCGCCCTGGATGTACTGGAGCGGTTCGCGACCTTCGGAAGAGTCAATGACTGCTCCTTCGTCGGAGGTGAGGGTGTAGTGCATCTGGACCACGGTCTTGTCGGCGATTTTCATAAGTGTTCCTTGTTGGAGGGAATTGAAAGTGGAACAAATATAGAAAAAAGAAGTCGATATTTTTCTAAATTTGGGATATGGGAAACGGTAAAGAAGTTTTTGAAAACTGGATGTACGCCTTGATGCAGCATTCCCTGTTGCAAAGGCTGATTTTGGCCCTGTTGATTCTGGGCCTTGCCAAGTTGCTTCTGTTTATTTTCAAGCGTATTATTACCCATGCCGAAATTCGGGGCATGGACCCTGCGGCACGCCCCCTGGTCTATTCCTTGGTGTCTTACACGATTTACGTGGTGACTCTTTTGCTGGTGCTCCATATTGCAGGAGTCAATACGGCGGGTCTTGTGGCTATGGTGGGTGCGGCAAGCCTTGCTATCGGTCTTGCCTTGAAGGACACCCTTTCAAACATTGCGGCAGGGCTTTTGCTCATGTTCATTCGGCCCTTCAAGGCGGGCCATTACATCGAGTGCGGCTCCATCAAGGGGAAAATCAAGGGTATCGGACTGTTCAATACTACTCTTGAAACGGTGGACGGTCTGTATGTCTCTGCTCCCAACAGCTCCCTCTGGGGGCAGCCCATCGTGAACTATAGCAAGAACGTGAGCCGCCGTCTGGAACTGAAAGTGGGCATCGGCTACGGAGACTCTACGGACAAGGCTCTTGGAATTATGCGGGAACTGGTGGAAAACGAACCTCTGTTCCTGAAAAATCCCGTACCGCAGTTCTTTGTGTCAGCCCTGGCGGACAGTTCCGTGGAGGTGGCTTTCCGGGCCTGGGTCAAGAATGCGGACTATTTCAACCTGCTTTGGAAATACACCGACGAAATTAAACGCCGCTTCGACGAAGAGGGGATAACCATTCCTTTCCCGCAGAGGACTTGCCATATTCAGGGAATTGACGGCGGAAATGTGACCAGCATCGAAAAGTAGCGGAAATTTTTATATATTTGTCCCGCTATTGCCTGGATAGTTCAGCTGGATAGAACGGGTCCCTCCTAAGGATCAAACTCGCGTTCGAATCGCGATCCGGGTATAGAAAAGGCTCCGAGGAAACTCGGGGCCTTTTGCTTATAGTCCGCTGAATCCCATAAAGATGTTGTCGCTGAGGAAGGGAAGGAACCCGAGAATCACCACTGCGCAAGACAGCAAAATGATGACGCCACGTTGCCTGCGGGTAAGGCGCAGGGGGTTCAGGTGTCCGTCGGGTTCATCGACCCAGGCACTCTTGACCAGCTGCAGGTAGTAGAACAGGGCGAGCACGTTGTTCAGCACCGCAAAGGCGATAAGCATGTAGTGGCCCGTGGTCGCCCCGCTGAAGAACAGGTGGAACTTGCCGAAGAAACCAGCAAGGGGAGGGATTCCCGCCAGGCTGAACATGGAAATGGCAAGTGCAATGGCAAGGCTCGGGTTCTGCTTGGAAAGTCCCCGCAGGGAGTCGAATATCTCTTCCCGGTGGTGACCGATAATGCCGAACACGAAAAAGGCCAGGTAGTTGGACACCGCATACACGAACAGGTAGTAGATGATGGCGGTTTTCGCCATGGCGGCAGTACCGAGGAGGGCCACCATGATATAGCCCGCCTGTGCGATAGAGCTGTAGGCCATGAACCGGCGGAGCCTGTACTGCTTTAGCGCACCCAGGTTACCTACAAAGAGGGTGACGCCAGCAAGCAGGGCGATGAGGGGGGCAATCTGCTCCTGCACAGGGGCAAGAGGCCCATAGACCAGCACCACCAGGAATGCGATGGCAGTAGCCTTGGAGGTCACGGAAAGCACCGCCGTCACCGGCGTGGGAGCGCCTTCGTAAACGTCGGGAGCCCAGGTGTAGAAGGGGAACAGGGTGAGCTTGAAACCGATTCCGCAGAACAGGAACAGCACCGCAATCCACAAGAGCGGGGAAGCCCCGGCGGCCACGGCTCTCTGGATGGCGTCGAAATGCAGGCTCCCGGCAAAACCGTAGAGGTAGCTGAAGCCGAACAGCTCGAAGGCGGTGGCCACGGACCCCATCAAGATGTACTTGGTGGCGGCTTCGGAACCTAGCTGGTCCTGCTTGTTCCAGGCGGTCAGGGCGTACATGGGAATAGTGGCGATTTCAAGACCCAAGAAGAAGGTGATGGTGTCGCAGGCGCTCACCACCGTCACGCCGCCGAAGGTGGCAAAGGCGATAGCCCCGATGAATTCCGCAATCTGGTGCATCTGGGGCTTGCCGGCGGCGGCATGCATAAAGTAGTCCTTGGAAAACCACATGCCGAGAATGGCGGAGACTACTAGTACTTCGCGCATGAACACGCCAAAGTCGTCCACTCGCCAGTTGCAGATAAAGAACCGGCCCTCGCCTCCAGCCAGCGGGATAAAGTTCAGCAGCAGGAAGATGAGCAGGAACCCGATGTTGGCGATACGCCAGGGAACGTTGGATTTGGCATCGCAGAAAAGCCTGCTCCCGATGACAATGAAGGGGAACAGCAGCAATAGCAAGTCGGGGATGATAAAGTTAGGTATGGACATAATAATTCGGAGTTCAGAATTCGGATTTCGGAATTAATGATGAATTTTTAAACCTCATATCTAAAACCTATTAAATATAGGCGCAATGCTCAGGTCAAGCATGTCGGCAAAAGGTCCGGGGAAAATACCGATCAACAGCAGGCAGAAAACCAGCACCACGATGACCAGCTTTTCGCGGAAGCAACCGTCGGTAAGCGTCTGGAACTTGGCGGGCATGGGGCCGTGGAGCATACGGTTGGCCGTCTGCAGGATATACACCGCCGTGGTGGTGATGGAAAGAATGGCAAGGACGGTGACGATGCGGGTGAGGGTGGAATCCTGCTGGAAAGCCCCGATAAAGATGGTGCTTTCGGCAATGAACCCGCTGAAGCCAGGCAGGCCAAGGCCCGCAAAGCCCGCAATCACAAAGCCGACACCCAGGAAAGGCATCTTTTTCATGATGCCGCCCATCTCCGTGATGTCGCGGGTATGGGTGCGCTCATAAATCATGCCGATGGTGGCGAAGAAGAGCCCCGTCAAGAACCCGTGGGAAATCATCTGGAGGCTAGCGCCCCGGAGTCCCACCGGTGTGAGGGCCGCAAGGCCCAAGAAGATAAGGCCCAGGTGGCTGATGGAACTGTAGGCGGTAATGTATTTGAGGTCTTTGTGGCGTATGGCGATAAAGGGCCCAAGCACCACGTTGAAGATGAGCAGGGCCACCACGTAGGGGAGCCAAATCTTGGCGGCCTCAGGCATCAAGAACATGGCAAAGCGAAGGCATCCGTAGGCGCCCATCTTCATCATGACGCCCGCCGCCAGCATAGAAACGGCAGTAGGGGCTGCGGAGTGGCCGTCGGGGCTCCAGAAGTGGAAGGGGAACAGGGAAGAACTGACCGCAAAGCCCATGAACATCAGTGGGAATGCCCACATCTGGAAATCCATGGGGAGAGTCACCTTTGAAATTTCCATGAGGCTCCAGCTGCCCGTGCCGCTTTCGAAGTAGAGCCCGAACAGGGTGGCAAGAATCATGGAAGAACCGAAGGCGAGGGTCAAGGTCAGTTTTTTGCCGCCGTAATCCCTGCGACCGCTTCCGTAGCAGGCAATCATCAGGTACATGCACAGGGCTTCCATCTCGTAGAACACGAAGAACAGCACCAAATCGAAACTCATGTACACGCCATAGACGCTTGTGGCCAAAAGCTGGATCAGGGCGAAGAACACCTTCTGGTTCCCTTTGATCTTGTAGCTCACCAGCACGCCCGCCCATACGATAAAGGCGGTAAGGGCCAGAAGCAGCATGTTGAGGCCGTCGGCCCCTACGATATAGTGGGCGTTGAAGGCGCTGAGCCAGGGAATGTCGGTAAAGAACCGTAGCGCAAAGGGTGCGGAGGCTGGGTCGGCGGGGGCTGCACCCAGGGCGAAAACGCGGTAGGTAAGCACGCAGACAATAAGGAGCACAAAACTGACGGAAGCCGTATGGACCGCCCGGAGCGCACGCTCGCAGGTGGCAGGAATCGGGATGCAGGCGAGCACCGTCAAAAGGGGAATGACCCAAATCAGATTAAAGAGTACAGTTTCCATAAGCACCTACAGGGGTAACCCTCCGATAAAGCGCCAGAGCAGAAGCCCGACGATAAGGGTTCCGAGGTAAAAGGGAAGGTAGCCCGCCTGGGCGGTGCGTACCAGGTCGCCCAGTTTGTGGGTGAACCAGACCATAAAGGCGAGGATTCCTTCGATAATGTAGTCCTGGATAAAGCGGGCCGTGGCGGCCACACCTCCGAAAATGAACTGCCGAACCACGGCGTAGTAGATTTCGTCGAAGTAGAACTTGTGGTAGATGACCTTGTAGATTGGACCGCGGTTGATGTCGTCCAGGGCCCGGGCGATGTTGGATTTAGACCGCCCGTACATAAACCAGGCGAGGGCAAGGGCCACCACCGCAACGGCCACGGCTACCACGGGAATCCAGCTTGCGTGGGAAAGCTTTACCAAGGTGGGAACGTGGAGTTTTCCGACCACGAAGAACTTCTCGAAAACGCCCTTGCCCAAGAGACCGCTCAAGAGTGCAGGCACGGCAAGGACCACGATGGGAAGCGTCATGGCAAAGTCTTCGTGGACATGTCCCGCCTTGACGCCTTCGTGACGGGGCGCCCCGTGGAAGGCCAAGAAGAAGAGCCTGAACATGTAGAAGGTGGTAAGCCCGCTGGTCAGGAGGGCAAGGCCGAACACCACGTAATGGTGACTCTGGAATGCCGCCAGAATGATTTCATCCTTGGAGAAGAATCCGGAGAAGGGCGGAATGCCGGAAATGGCGAGAACGGAAATAAGGCAGCACCAGTAGGTCCAGGGCATCTTCTTGCGGAGGCCGCCCATGGCGTCCAAATCGTTGGTATGGACCTGGTGGATTAGGGAGCCCGCAATCAGGAACAGGCTGCACTTGAAGAAGGCGTGGGTAAAGATGTGGAAGGTGGAGGCTGTCCAGCCCGTTGCTACCACCACCTGGCCGATCTTGCAGACGCCCAGGGCAAACATCATGTAGCCCAGCTGCGAAAGAGTGGAGTAGGCTAGAATCCGCTTGATGTCTTTCTGGGTGCAGGCGATGACCGCCGCAAAGACCATAGTGAAGGCTCCTACCACCATAATCAGCTTCAAGGTGTTGTCGCAGATGGCAAAGAAGGGGAAAAGCCTTGCCACCAGATACACGCCCGCCACCACCATGGTGGCGCTGTGGATGATGGAACTGACCGGGGTCGGGCCTTCCATGGCGTTAGGAAGCCAGATATGCATGGGGAACATGGCGGATTTTCCCCAGCCGCCGGTGAAAATCATCACGGAGCCCAGCACCAGGGCCTCTGCCTTGGTAACGGTGCAAATCCCGAGATTGATGGTCTCGCCCTTGAAGGCGTGGAGGCTCAAGTCGTTCAGGGTAGAAAAGTCGAAACTGCCCACAACGTAGCTTACCAGCACGATACCGAACAAGAAGAAGCTGTCGGCAAAGCGGGTGAGGATAAAGGCCTGCTTGGAGGCGCTTACCGCCGAGGGCTTGTGGTACCAAAATCCGATGAGCAGGTAGCTGGAAACGCCCACCAGTTCCCAGAAGATGAACATCTGGAAAAGGTTGGTGGCGGCCACCAGGCCAAGCATGCTGAAGCTGAACAGGGAAAGCAGGCTGAAGAACCGCCCTGCGGAAGGGTCTTCCCGCATGTAGCCCACGCTGTAGATGTTCACCATGAAACTGATGAAGGTCACCACCACGAGCATCATCAGCGAAAGCGGGTCGATGAGCATGCCGATGGTGGCGGCGAGGTTTCCTGCAAAGGTGAGGAAGTCGTGCTGGAAAAGGACGGTCTTGTTCGGGGCAAAGTCCGAGGTGAAGTAATGCACCGCCAAGGTGGCAGCACACACGAAAGCAAGGCCGTTACAGGCGATGGCCAGGGCCGCTGCCGCCTTGTGGCACTTGTTGCCCAGGAAAAGCCCGTTCACCACGAAGGTGAGCAGGGGCAATGCCAGAATCAAATAACCGAGGGTCATATCGTTAATCATGCAAGTCCCTCAACTGGTCGGCGTCAAGGCTGTGGTGCCTGCGGTACATGGTGACGATAATGGCAAGGGCGATTGCCATTTCGCAGGCGGTAACGGCGATGACGAAAATACTGAACAGGGCGCCCGCGGTAGAGTCCTGGGCGGTAAAGTAGGCAAAAGAAATAAAGTTGATGTTGGCGGCGTTCAGCATGAGCTCAATGGAAATGAGCATGCCAATTAAGTGGCGGCGGCGCATCAGGCCCCAAACGCCAATGCCAAAGAGCAAGAAGGCGAGAATTAGGCAGTTCATCAGGTTCATTGCTTCACCTCCTTCTCTTTTTCTACCTCGTCCTTTGTCTTGCGGGCGATGGTGATGGCGCAGATAAGGGTCATCAGGAGCAAGACACTAACCACCTCGAAGGGGATGATAAAGCTGTCCTGGGTGTAACCCAGAAGGCGCATGGCAAAGTTCTGCAGGCTGGAATAGTCCGGAGCCGAAGCCACAACCCCGCTGGAAAGTTCCGGCATGGGCAGCAGGCACTTGACCATCACGAACACGAAGGCGATAGACAGGGCGAAGGCGGCAAAGACTCTCGGAATCTTGGTGGCAAAGGCGTCTTCGCCCAGGTGACTGGTAAGAAGTATGGTAAACACCACGAAAATCACCACGCCGCCGATATAGACCATCACCTGGGCGAGAGCGATAAATTCCGCATGCAACAGCAGGTAGAGGATGGCGGTGGTCACGAAGGAGAATATCAGGAACACGGCGCTCTGCAAGATGTTCTTGACCGCAACGGTAAAGACCGCCGTCACGAGCATGACGATGGCTACGGCGTAAAAGGCAATGTCCATTCCCCCGTGGGGGAACGACAGTGCTAGTTCTGGAAGCTGAAGGCCTGGAAACATTATCCCTGTCCCTCCTTCTTGTTGAGAATCATTTCAAGGGTATTGGGGTCGGTTGTGGCCACCTCGAAATCCTGGTTCATGCGGATAGCCCCGAAGGGGCAGGCCTCTACGCAGAGCCCGCACTGGGTGCAGCTGGCAAAGTGATAAACATAACGGCCCAGCACCTTTTTGCCGGCGATGTTCTTGGTGGAAAGCACGTTGATGGAAGCGTTGGGGCAGGCACGCTCGCACATGCCGCAAGCGGTGCAGTGGTTGTTGCCGTCGGCGTCTTCGATCATTTCCAGACGACCGCGGTAGCGGGGGTGCATCTTGAGGGTCTTCCGATTTTCAGGATACTGCTCGGTAACGATGCGTCTTGGGTCTATAAAATACTTGAAGGTCACGGACAGCCCGCACAGCAGGCTCCAGGGGCCCGTGATGCAGCGCTTCAGGTAACGCTTGATATACGGAATGAATGAACTACTCTCTTGCATAAAACAATCCTACCCACTAATCGCTATCCACGCCGCACCTGCCGTGAGCAGCACCAGGTTCACCGGCAACAGGAACTTCCATTCGAAATCCATGAGCTGGTCCACGCGGGGCCGCACAAAGGTCCAGCGAACCATCATGTAGCACCAGATCATGAAGAACACCTTCCCAAAGAACCACACCAGGCCAGGCACCATGTTCAGCACGTTATCCACAGGAGCAAAGCCGATACAGGGGGCGTGGAATCCTCCCAAGAAACAGGTGGTGGCCAGAGCCGAGTTGGTGACCAGGGCGATGTATTCGGCCAGGTAGAACATGGCGAATGGCGTGCCGTTGTATTCCGTGTGGTAGCCGCCGGTGAGTTCTTGCTCCGCTTCGGCGATGTCGAAGGGGGCGCGGTTCATTTCGGCGGTACTGGAAATGAAGAACAGAATGAAGGCGATAAAGCCCAGCACGGGAATCTTGAAAATCCACCAGTCAAAAACCGTTCCCTGCTGGCTCATGGTAATGTCCATCAGGTTGGTAGATCCGGAAATCATCACCACGAACAGAAGGATCATGGCAAAGGAGATTTCGTAACTGATAATCTGGGCGCCGCTACGCAAGGCTCCAAGCAGGGAGTACTTGTTGTTGCTGCTCCAGCCGCCAAGCAAAATGCCCAGCACGCCGAAACCGTTCACCGCGATAATCAGGGGAATGCCCATGGAGACGTCGGCCACCACCAGGTCCTTGCTGAAGGGAATCAGGGCACAAACCATGAAGGGGGCAATCAGCACGATCATGGGTGCCGTGTAGAACATCAGCTTGTCTGCACCACTGGGGGCATAGACTTCCTTGAAGAGCATCTTGAGCACGTCGGCGATGGTCTGTATAGTACCGTGCCATCCCAGGCGCATGGGGCCAAGACGGCACTGCACGTGGGCGCAGACCTTGCGCTCCATGTAGATGAGAATAGGGGCAGAACCGATGTTCACGGCGCAGACCGCGATGATGCAGATGACGGCGTTGATCAAGAAGGCGACGACGCTGTCCAAAGTCTCGGACTGGAAGGCTACAGGCAGGTAGGCAGTCACCTGGGGAACCAGGTTCCTTACAAAATCGCCGATAGGATTGGTAACGGAAGGGACAAACATAAACTACCTGTCAATTTCGGGAATCACGGGGTCCAAGGTGGCAAGAATGGTCACCAGGTCCGAAATCTTGTGGCCCTGGACCATCTTGTTGAGGGCCGCAATGTGGGGGAAACTTGGACCGCGTGTGTGTATGCGGTAGGGCTTCTCGCCGGTAGTGGCGGCTACTACGTAGGTGGCGTAGAGCCCCTTGGCGGTCTCGATTTCGCTGTAGTAGCGGCCCACCGGCAAACGCACCGGCTTTTCTTTGGAGCGCCAAGGCCCTTCGGTGGGGAACCGATCAATGCACTGCCGGAGGATTTTCATGGACTCGTGGATTTCGGCGATACGCACCGTGTAACGGTCGTAGCAGTCCCCGTTGTAGGTCACGGGAACTTCGAAATCGAAGGAGTCGTAGATGCTGTAGGGGTTCGCCCGGCGCACGTCAAAGTTTACGCCGCTGGCCCTGAGTACAGGACCGGAGCATCCGTAGGCGATGGCGTCTTCCTTGGAGAGAATCCCTATACCCTTGCTGCGTTCCAGAACAATGATGTTCTTGGAAAGGAACCGCTCGTAGTCCTTCATGGTGTCGTCCATGTGGTCCAAAAACGCCTTGACCCGCGGGATAAACGTGTCGGGCACGTCGTAACGACTTCCACCCGGTCTGAAGAAGTTGGTGGTGAGTCTGGAGCCTGTCACCTCTTCCAAGATGTCGTGGATCATCTCGCGTTCCTTGAAACCGTATAGCAGGCAGGTCTGTCCGCCCAGGTCGCCGCCAAAGCAGGCGAAGAACACCAGGTGGCTCGCAATACGGCCCAGTTCCTGCAGCATCACGCGGATATATTCCGCCTTTTCGGGAACGCCGATGTTCATGCCCTTCTCGAGGGCGATGACCACTCCCAGGTTGTTCTGGATGGCGGTAAGGTAGTCCTGACGGTCGGAAAGGGCGATGTACTGCAGGTAACTCATGGATTCGGCCTGCTTTTCCATACCGCGATGGATATAGCCGAAATGGGGAACCAGCTCTACGATGGTCTCGCCGTCCATGCGGAGGGCGAGGCGCAGGGCCCCGTGGGTACTGGGGTGCTGGGGACCCATGTTGATGAAAAATTCTTCGGTGTTGGTTTCACGCTGGATGCGGAATCCCGGAGGAAGCATTCCTGTCATACGGGCCTCCTGATCATTTCCGGGTGGGTAAAGTCCTTGCGCAGGGGGTAGCCTACGAAGTCGTCGTCCAAGAAGATTCGGCGCTGGTCGGGGTGGCCCACGAAGTCGATGCCGAACATGTCGTAAACTTCACGTTCCTTGAATTCCGCCGCCGGATACAGGTGGCTGATGCTGGGGGCGTGGGCAAGGAGCGCCGTGGCCCGCTGCTCTTCGGGAATGGAAAAGTCTTTTTTCAGTTGCAGGCAGAGGAACAGCTTGTGTCCGTGTTCCATGCTGCGGAACTGGGACACCACGTCAAAATGGTCGTCGTAGTCTATGCCTACGATGTCGATGAGGTAGTCCATCTTGAGGCTGGCCTCATCCTTGATGAATTCCACCATGGGCAGGTAGTCTTCGGGGGTGACCATCACTTCTAGCGGTCGGTCCGCCGGCATGGCGGCCACCACGTCTTCCACAGGGTCTTCGCTGTGGGTATGCACCATTACCGCCGGGAACTTTTCCTTCAGCTTTGCGTAGATGTCGGACTGGGTGAGCCCCATGCGCTTGAAGGGGACCCGCTCCACTTCGGGAAAGTCCTCTTTCTTGATGCGGATGGGCTTGAAACTGGACTTGTAGTCGGGATTTTCTTCCTTGAACTTGGCCCTGGCTTCTGCCATTTCTTCGTCTTTCATCTCTTCCAGGGCGGCCCAGGTCTTGGCGGCTTCGCGGTAGCGGTCCATGGTGGACACGTCCTTGGGTTCGCCGACCTGCCAGGGGTTACGGCAGGTCTCCTTCAGGATTTTTTCACGAAGGGTCAAAAGCCCGTGGAAAAGGGCTTCTGGTCTGGGCGGACATCCGGGGACGAATACATCTACGGGAATCAGGTTCTGGGCGCCACGGACTACGGAGTAGTTGTCGTAGATGAAGGGGCCGCCGCTGATGGTGCAGGCGCCCATGGCGATGGCGTACTTGGGGCCAGGAATCTGCTCCCACAGCATCTGGATGGCTGGCGCCATACGGCGGGTGATGGTTCCCGCCAAAATAAACAGGTCCGCCTGCCTAGGTGAACTGCGGAATACTTCACTTCCGAATCGGGCGATGTCGTAGCGGGCCATGGAACTGCTCATCATCTCGATGGCGCAGCAGCTGGTGCCGTAGGTCAAGGGCCAAATGGAGTTTGCCCGGGCCCAGTTCACCACGTAGTCGATGGCGTTTACCACGTACTTACCGCCCGGAATAGGGTCCAGGATTTTTGGAGCTAAATTGATTATTCCCATTTCAGGATTCCTTTTTTCCAGGCGTAGGCGAGGCCGGAAACGAGAATGGCCATAAATATCACAAGGTCAATGATAACGACCGCAGGGGCGAGGGGCGTGTTCCCTGCCATGATTTCCTTGAAGTTCATGAGCACGGGATACAGGAACAAAGCTTCGATGTCGAATACCAGGAACAAAAGCGCGAACAGGTAGTAGCCCACCTTGAACTGGATACGGGCGTTTCCGATGGTCTGCATGCCGCATTCGTAGGGGGCCATCTTGTTCTTGGTGTTCTTGGTACGGTAGCCCAGCAGAAGCCCGGTGACGGTAGCCGCCGCCGCGATGAAGGCACCCAAGAAGAGGAATATGGATAAGATGATGTATTCGGACATTTTCAGGTTGTAGGTTTTAGGTTATAGGTTGTAGGTTGCAGGTGAAATTACACGCACTTTGTGCGTCTGTATCAGGTGGAGAAGCCACGTTTATAATCCTAATACCTAACACCTATTACCTTTCTAATAGAAATTCTGTAATTCCTGTATCGTTCCAAAGAGGGTGTTGCCTATCTGGAACCGTTCAACGATATGCTTTACCAGCTCCCGGAATTCCTTGATGGTGGCAAGGGACATGGCCGAAAGCTTTTCCTGGATAGAACTGACGAATCCCTTGTCCACCGGTTGCGCTTTCATGCCCTGCATGTTTATGCCCCAGTCGTGGAGCATCTTGTCGGTGTCGATTCGGGCGATGATATAGTGGGTGGTAGAAAGCAGTTCCCGCAGAAAGTGCACCAGGAAGATTTCTTCTTGCAGGATGCCCCAGCGCTTGTCCTTGGAATACAGCGTGGCCTCTTCGGCCTTGCCGTAAAAGATGGCGGCTTGGGCGTATTCCAGACAGGTGGTAATCAGACGCTCGTAGTGCTTGATTTCTTGCTGCAGGTGGGCGAACCATTCTTCGTCGAACTTGCCACCGGTGGTGCCGTTATAGTCGTTGGGCAACAGCGCCCTGAAGGCGTAATAGACCTCTTCGTAATAGCGGTTCCGCATGCGGCAGTTGAAGGCCCTATTCTTCAGGGTGTAGTCGCTATGGTGCAGGGGCGTCATCATGATTTTTTAACCTCCCGCACGCCGCTAATCTGCTGGATCTTGTAGGTGACGGAATCCACCTGCTCCTTGCGGAAGGCCTTGAATTCCATACGGATCCTGCCGGAGGACTGCTTGCTTACGACGCTCATCTGGTCCAGGAACAGGTTTTCGTCCTTGATGACCTTCAGCACGTCAAAGGTAATGTTCTTGCGGTTGTCCGTCTCCACGATCAGGTGGGTGGTGAAGGGCTCCGAAAGGTCCGGGCTCCACTGTACCGGAATCTGCTGCTCTACGGGGAAATCCTTGAGACAGGGGCACTTGAGGGAGTGCACCTCGATACCCACCTGTGGCCGCATGATTCCCACAATCTTGTCGCCGGGCACGGGCCCGCAGCAGCTGGCGAAATGCACCACCAGGTTGGTCTCCTGGCCGATTTCCAGGGGCATGTCGTCTTGGACGGGGCTCTTCTTGTCCTTGTTGAAGGTTGGGAAAAACCGTAGGGCCGAAGCTTCCTTGGAAATGTTCTCGCCGCCGTTCAAGAAACGGTGGATGTCCTGCAGGGGGAGTTCTCCCTGGCCCAGCCGTTCGTAGAAGGTCTCGATGTTCGGCGTGCCGAAATGCTTTGCGGTACTTTCGTCCGAAGGATACTGGTCCTTTTCCATCTTGGAGACCCGCAGTTCACGGGTCCAGATTTCACGGCCCAGGTCCCTGGCCTGCTGCTGCATGCTGGTCTTCATCCACTTGCGCAGTTCCTGCTTGGCCTTGGTGGTGGTCACCATCTCCAGCCATTCCGGGCTGGGCTCCTGGGTGGGGCTTTTCAGCACCTGGATGGTGGCCCCATGGGGCACGGGCTTGTCCAGGCTCACCACCTCGTCGTTGATGCGGGCCCCTATGCAGTGGAGTCCGAGCTCCGTATGGACGGCAAAGGCAAAGTCCAGCACGATAGCCCCGTCGGGCAGTTCGATGGAGTTTCCTTTGGGGGTGAACACCACGATTCCCTCGGGTTTCAGGTCCACCTTCAAAAAGTCCAGGTATTCGCGGCTGTCTGAAATTTCGGACTGGAGCTTGACCATGTGGTCTAGCCAGGCCAGTTCTTCGCCTTCGTGCTGGGTTTCCAGCTTGTAGGCCCAGTGGGCGGCAAAGCCCTTCTCTGCCGTCAGGTCCATGTCCTTGGTGCGGATCTGGACTTCTACCATCTTGTTTTCGGGCCCGATGACCGTGGTATGGATACTCTGGTAAAGGTTCGGCTTCGGGGTGGCGATGTAGTCCTTGAAGCGGCTCTGGAGGGGCGGCCACAGGTTGTGGACATAGCCCAGGGCCAGGTAGCATTCGGGAATGGTATCCACGATAATGCGGATGGCGAAGATATCGAAGATGTCCTCGAATTCGCAACCCCGTGCAATCATCTTGTTGTAGATGCTGTAAATGTTCTTGGTGCGGCCCTGGATGGTGCAGTCGAAATCTTCTAGGGCGAGCTTGATCTGCAAGGGCCCGATGACGGATTGGATGTATTTTTCCCGGGCTTCCTTGTTCTCGATAAGGGCGTCCACCAGCTTCTGGTACTCTACCGGGTTCACGTACTTGAAGCTCAGGTCCTCAAGCTCCGTCTTGAGCTTGTACAGGCCGAACCGGTGGGTGAGGGGTACGTAGATGTCCAGGGTCTCCTGGGCGATGATTTTCCGCTTTTCGGGCTTCATGTACTGCATGGTCCGCATGTTGTGGATGCGGTCTGCTATCTTGATCATGATGACCCGGGGGTCTTTCGCCATGGCGGTGATGAGCTTGCGGTAGGTTTCCGCCTTGCGGGCGGTCTTGCTCTCTTGCTGGGCGGCGGTAATTTTTGTGACGGCGTCCACCATGAAGGCGGTATCGTCGCCGAATTTTTCAGAAATTTCGCTTAGGGTGTGGGGCGTGTCCTCTACCACGTCGTGGAGTAGCCCGGCAAGCACCGTGGCCTGGTCCTGTTTCAGGTCCGCAAGGATCTTGGCCACCTCGTAGGGGTGCTCGGTATAGGGCATGCCGCTCTTGCGGTACTGGCCGCTGTGGGCCTCTGCAATAAAGACAATGGCATTCTCCAGGATCTCGCGGTTCAGGGCGGGATTCTTCTTGATAAGCACGTCCACGATGTGCTTCTGGTTGGATGTCAACTCTTGCACTGCCATTATCTACAATTTATTATAAAATTTGGCAGAAAAACGGCAATTTTGGGAATATAAGCCAAAAATAAGGTATTTGGTATTATACCACGGCCTTGGTTTTCCAGCGTCCGCTTTTCCAGCGCCAGAAGTTGGCGATGGAACGGTAAAATTCGTCGCTGGCCATGCCGAGCCAGAGCCCCGCCAGCCCAAGTTTCAGACCGAAGGCCAGGAACAGGGCCGTACCCACGCCCAGGGTCCACATCATGGCGCTACCCACGATGGCGGGGAACTTGGAATCCCCTGTGGCGCGTAGGGCCGATGTGATGATGAAATTTACCGCCTTGAAGGGCTGCAGGGCCACATCGCACCAGAGGCAGATACAGCCCAGGCGTATCACTTCGGGGTTCTGCGTAAAGATGCCGATGAGGTGTTCGCCGCTGAGGGCCACCAGTATAGAGAAAATCAGTCCGCTGATGCTCCCGATGATAAAGGTGCGCTTGATCTGGTTCGATGCCCGGTCGTATTCATGGGCGCCTACCAGGTGGGCCACCAGAATCTGGTTTCCGCTACCCAAGCCGATGCCTAAGATGCAGGAGACGGCGGAGAAGTTCCCCGCAAAGACGCGGGCGGTCATGGCGGTAGTGCCTACATAGACCACCATGGCGGTAATGAACACCTGAAATAGCTGGAAACTGATGGGTTCTGCGGCGGCGGGGAGCCCGATGCGAATCCAGTCGGGGAGAATCACCCTGGAGCGGACCAGGTCCCGCTTCTGGGTGACGTGGTGGACCTTGAACCGCAGTACAATCCAGAGCATCAGGGAAGCGAGCCCCCAGGAAATGGCGGTGGCCAGGGCCACGCCGTAAACGCCCATCTTGGGGAGCCCGAAAAGACCTTCCAAGAAGAGGTAGTTCAGCACAGCGTTGCTTGCGATGGTAAGTACGTTGCTGATCAGGTTCCAGATGGTAAGGCCGTGGGTGGCGATTAAGGCGATGAGGGTGGCCTGCAGGGCCCGGAAGGCAAAGCCGAAGGCCACTACGGAAAGGAACTGGTTCGCATACAATGCCGGGTCGTCGGTAAGGCCCATGAGGGAGACGATTGTGCCCGAAAGGGGAAACACCAAGAGCGTGATAGAAATGCCGAGCAAAAAGCTTCCCACAAGTACCAGGGTCTGGGTAGTCCTGGCGTGGCTGCCTTGCCTTGCACCGATATACTGGGAAGTAATGCTTGCACCCGCCTGGGAAAAGGCATGGAGGGCGGTAAAGATGGTGGCGATGATGGGCATTAATGCGCCTACGCCGGCTGCTGCCGTTTCCGATGTGCGGGAAAGGAACCAGCTGTCCATCATGGGCTGGAAAATCCCGACGGCAAAAGTCAGGATAAGCGGCCAAGAAAGACTGATAAGGGAACGGTCCTTGACTTGTTTTCCAGTCATGGGCCCAATTTTAGCAATTTGGAGGGCGTTTCGCTAGGGTTTTTCGGGAGAGGTGTTTGCTCTTGTAAACAGGCTCTTCAACTGCTTGCGGGATTCCCTACGGGCAAGGGCTTCCTCGAAACGGCGCTTTTCTTCGTCGGTTTCGGGGATTACCTGGGCAATACTGGTGGGCTTGCCCTTGCTGTCCAGGGCGGCAAAGGTCATGTAGGCGTGGCAGATATCGTAGGTCTCTGTCTGCTCCAGGGGGGTACCCGTCACCTTGACGCCGATTTCCATAGAAGAATTGAACACCCGGTTGATGGAGGCCTTGATGTCGAGAATCATGCCCACTTCCGCTGGCCTAAAAAAGCGGACACCGTCGATGCCTACGGTAGTCACACGGCCTTCGCAGTGCCTGCGGGCGGCAATGCAGGCCGCCTTGTCCAGAAGTCCCATCAGGTAGCCCCCGAAGGCGATTCCGTAAGAATTGGAGTCGCCCGGGTGGACGATGTCGTGGGTGACGGTGGCGGATTCTTTGACAGTCTTGGGTGCTTTTTCCATGGACATAAATATAGTTTTTAGAATTTAGGGGCTAGGAATAGGAGATTGAGGCTTTCGGCTGTTCTGCAGTTTTTCAGCACAGGGCTTGCTTTGCCTTAAAATTTTAACCAAGGCGCTGGGGCTGAGTCCAAAAGCTTTTGCAGCCTCTTTGGTGTCTCCGTTTTTTTGGGCCATACGGTCAAAGACGTGGGCCACGAACAATGGAAAGAGCGGGTTGCTTGGCTGGATATGTCCGTTGCTTCCGGGAAAGGGGATTTCTGGGTTTTCTGGCGTTTCCCGAACCCTGAGGGCAAGAGCCATTTGCAGACGGTGCAGGGCATGGACCTTATTTTCCTTGGCGGATCTCCCTTCGGAGGATTTGATTTCTAAATTGTATTCCCGTAAGGTCAGCTGCACTCCGGTGTTGGTCTTGTTCCTGTGTTGCCCGCCGGGACCGGACCCCTGGAAACCTTTCAGGGTACAGGCGCCTAGCAGTTGGTCCAGACTCATTTTTAAGTAGGTATCGCGATGCATATCTTGAAAGATAAAATTCTTGTGCCCCTCGCTATGGTCGTTTCCTTGCTGTTGACCGCCTGTGCGGGCTCTGCGGACAACGCATCCCAGGGAAGCGTCCTTCAAAATGCCCCCCAGGATGCCCAGGCGAAAAATGCTCAGTACCAGGAACGCGTTCAAGACAAGCAGGCCCTTTTGGAAACTATGTTCCAGAATTTTCTGGACGGTATCCGGAACGGGGCTTCTGCCGAAGTCCTGTACGGTTACCTGACAGACACTTCGGAATACTGGCTGGACACCCTTGAAACTCACGCCCGCCGCTACGACGCTGAGGCTCTGGATACATGCCAGTTTTATGAGGCTTACTCCATTATTCTTTACCGCCTTTATGAACGGGAACACCTCTGGGAAACCGAAGATGACCGCATGCTCTTTATGTTGCTTAGCAAGAGCGGTATGCTGGACCGGTTCCTGCAGCTGCAGCTTGGACCCATGAAGGTAAAAAACGACCGGGGAAGCATTGGTCTTGCGAAAAGCCCCGATGTGCCAATCATGCTTTTTGTCTGGGATGACCAGACCTGGAAACTGGACTTGCCGGCGACGCTCCCTCTGATTACCAAGGGAATCGAATCTATCGCGGTCAAGAAGAACTGGACCAACCGCAAGCTGGCCCTTTACTGGATAGAGAAGGAATACCACATGACCTACTCCAGGCTGGACGATTCACTGTTGGAGCCTATCGGATTTTAGTTAGACGAATACACGATGCGTAGTATTTACAAGAGCTTGTTTTTGCTTCTGTGTTTTGGCGTCTGCGCCATTGCCGCTCCAGCCAAGATTTCGGGCGCGGTGGAGTCCAAAACTCCTTTTAGTGGCGACCGCCTTTTTGCTGTTCTGGATTCTGTAGGTGGCACAGGAACCTGGATGGAATGGGACAGCACTGGCGTAAAGGATCCTTCTATCATGTCGGTGGTTGCACCTTCTATGAAAACCGCCCAGAAGCCCCAGATGGTGTGGGTAATCTCTGAGCGGGAAAAGCCCTTGATGGCTATCCTTTTTTCGAAGGGAGCGGGGGAGGTTCTTGTTTTCTATGAACTTTCCGCCCTAGACGCCAAACCGGAGCCTCTGAAGCTGAATTCGGAACCGGACCCGCGGGTGTTTCTTAGGGACTACCGGCAGGAATCCCCGACGGTCTTTGTCCACCTGGACAAGCCCAACCTGAAAATTTCCATATCCGAAAAACTGATTCGTTTTACCTACGAAAAGGTGGACAAGACGCCACTCCGTTATGACAGGGATTTTGCCAAGAAAACCTTTGTAGAAAAACGTTCCGAAGTCCGCAGTTACATGGACTATTTTCGTTATGAATATGCCTTGATGCTTCGGGCTTTTGTTCAGTCTGTTCGGGGGCTGTTCAACTGGCAGCCTTGGCATTGGTACATGGATTCCTGGAATCATTCTGCCTTTATCAGGACCGATGAACTGGAAGCCATTCTTTCGAAAGGATTTCCACCGGAATATGTCACGATTTTCAAGACCAGAGCCGCTACTGGCGAGACGGTGGAATTTCGGGTGAACGGCAACGGCTTCTTTGAAATGGATATTTTCGCCCCGTAGCCTGCTATTTTGTATTTTAGAGATATGCGTTTGAAAAGGTTCACATTGTTGCTTGTCCTGGGTTGCCTTGCGGTTTCACAGGCCTACGCTTCTGTGACCTTTATCGCTCAGTTTGCGGTAGGCGACAAGAATGTGGCCACTTTCAGCGAAGACGGCCTCTATGCGGTGGATTTTGCTACAATCAAAAAGGCATTGGCCCAAAACAAGAGGCAGGGTGACCTGGATGGAATTCAAGTCGAAAAGCTCTGCGTTTATGCGGCTTCTCCTGATACCTTGAGCGACAAAGTTCCCGAAAAGGCCAAGCTAGAACCGGACCAGACCTTTGAAATTCCTATTGAGGTTCGGGACAAGAACGGAAACGGAATCTTCGACGCTGGTGATACGCTCCTTTTTGTGGGGTACGGCACTTCTATCTGGAAACGCGTCGATTCTGAGAATCCGGCTTTTGAGATGGGCAAGATGGACTATTTCCATTCACATTCGCCCTATTCCTTTTACCAGAACTTTCAGCTGGGCTGGAAATCTTCTGGTAAGGGACTTCGTTTGAACGATTATCTGAAGGAACCTTCCGGTACGGGCAAGTCTGTAGAATGGATGCGCTATGTCCGCGCAGAAAAAGAAGCCATCTTGCGGGATACCTATTATGGTCGCGAGGGGGACTGGGAAAGCTCTTCGGGTAGGGAATGGTTCTGGCTTTGGCACAGCCGCCTAGATTCCAATACCTATTCCAATTCGGATATGGTTCAGCCTCAGGTCAAAAATTTGCCGGGGCGTATTTCGGGAGGCAGGGAATATTTGGGAGTATCTTATTTCCCATACAGGTCTGTCTGGAAAGACGAAGTTGAGCGGGAAGACGACCAGAAATACGATTTGGAAATGTCCGGCAAATCTTACCAGGAGCGGATGGGCGGTATTAATTTCTCCATGACGGTGAACGGAAAAAAGCTCACCCGAAGTGTTGCAAAATTGCTGCCTGGGAACATATTCCGGTTAGATAGTCCCGGATTTAAGAATTCGGACAATACATTTAGCCTGACCATGCTTCCCAACGATTACCAGTTTGACCGCTTTGACGGTTATACGGTTGCTTACCAGTGGACTCCTGTTGTGGATTCTGCAGAGTGGCTTTTGCCTGGACCTGTATCGGGAGTTATACAGATTCCTGTGGGGGGTAATGGTGACCTGCAGGTCATGAAGTTCAAGAATTACAAACCGGTCGGCCTTTTGCAAGTGAAAAGTGGTGTTGCCAAGGATAGCGTGTCTCTTTCTGATGACGTGCGTTACCTGGCGTACAAGAAAAGCGTTTATAGAAATGCTATTAGTGTCTCGTCCCTTCCCGTGAAACCGTCGGGAGTCCTTTCCGATCTATCCCGAATAGATTCTCGCACGGAATACCTAATTGTTTCGCCGGCGGAATTCTTGGATGGTGCTGTCGCTCTTGGAAAATTCCGGTCCGAAGGTTCTGCGGTGACAACTATTGCAACGACCGTTGTATCCGTCGAAGACATTTATTCCAAGTACACCGGAGGAGCCCTTTCTCCTGTGGCAATCCGTAACTATATCGCCTATGCAAAGACCAAGTGTAGCAAGCTCAAGTATGTGCTGCTTCTCGGGGCAGGACACTATGATTATCGTGGAATCAATACCCAGTTGGGTAAAAATTTCATGCCTCCGTATGAACATGAATCGGTGACTAGCGACGATTTCTTCGGAGCCCTGGATCCGGGAGAGTTGATTCTCTATGGAAAATACGATTTGGACGTCGCTGTAGGCCGCTTGCCCGTATCGACAGTGCAGGAACTGTCCAACTATATTGAAAAGGCGAAGGCATACGAGAAGGTGGGCTCTTTTGACCATTCGGAATGGCGCTCCACCTTGCTTTTGGCGGCTGACGATGCTTTGAACAGTTATAACGTGGACTACACAGAACATACCAAGCTGCAGGAGGCTCTTGCACGGTCTCTAGACAGCATGGCTACGGCACAGAACCATCAATGGAATTTGAAAAAAATTTACCTGCTAGACTATCCGGCAGACGCGGCTGGGCAGAAGAAGGATGCGGTGGATGATTTCATCAATATCATGAATCAGGGAGCCCTTATTACAGCCTATTTTGGTCATGGTTCCATGACGGACTGGGCCTCTGAAGGCTTGTTGAAACCGAACTATGTTTCAAAGCTCTCCAACGAAAGTAGGCTTACGATTCTCAATTCCTTCTCCTGTACGGTAGGTCGTTTTGATAAGGGAAACGCCAGGTCCCTTTCCGAGACTTTTGTTTTGGCAGGCAAGGTAGGCTCCATCGCCTCTGTGGGCTCAACCCGCGAAACTTTTGCAGAATATAACGAAGATTTTGGCCGCAAATTCTTGGTCCACTTGCTGAATAAGGAAGGCTCTCTTATCGGTGATGCCTACCGTGCCGCCAAGAATTCTGTAGGGGAGGGCTTTAGCCGCCAACGGTACAACAACGAACTCTACGTACTCATTGGGGAGCCTGTCATTCAGATGCCTAAGGCCTCCATGAAAATTTTCTTTGATTCCGAAGTGGATACGCTTAAGGCCCTAGACAAGGTGAAACTTTCCGGAAGCGTATCGGGCATGAAGGATGGGCAAATCGCCATTTCCTTGCGTGAAGGCAAACGCAACAAGAAACTTTTCAATGGGCTTACTTCTCAACCGGATTCTGTAGATGTTCTCTATGATGGGGCCTTGATTTATTCACAAAAGGTGCCGGTAAAGGGAGGCAGGTTCCAGACGGAATTCGTTTCTCCGCGAAAGCTCTCTTTCGGGGATACTGCAGCCCAGATGGCCGCCTGGGCTTATTCTTCCAACGACAGGACAGTGGGAAGGTTCCTGAAACAGAATATCCTGGTCTCAGGGGTTTCCACATATGCCGATTCCATTGATGACCAGGTTCCGCCATCGATCAAGATACAGACTTGCTACAGTGGGGGCGTTGCCACCTATTTTGCCGACGGAGAAACGGTCAAGATGCAGTTCCCCGCTTGCCTTCAGGTGACTATCGAGGATTCTACCGCCATAGATTTTAGGGAACAGCCCGACGAAGGCGTATCCTTCGAAGTGGTGGGGGTCGAAAGTCCGTATCATCCTTCGATTTTTTTGGAGCAGAGCTCCAAGAAGGTGGTGGTCCGTAAAACGTTCAATGCCGAAAACTATCCCGAAGGTAAATATGTTTTCAAGGTCCGTGCCCAGGATGTCTTGGGTAATGTGGCCGTCAAGACGCTCAATCTGGAACTGACCGAAGAAATGAAGTCCGGTCTGCAAGATGTATTCAACGTGCCGAATCCCATGGGCAAGAAGGGAACGACTTTCTATTTCAAGAACCTGGCTGTGAACCGCAATTCTACGGTGAACATCTTTATATACAACCAGAATGGCCGCCTGGTGAAGGTCATCAAAAATGCTGTTTCGGGCATGACCCGCTGGGATGGTCGTGACAATCACGGAAGGCTCTTGGCCAACGGGCTGTACCATTATGTAGTCCGTAGCGAAGTGGAGGCTTCGGACGGGTTCAAAAAGAAAACTTGGACAAAGAAACAAAAATTGCTTATATCGAGGTAAAGATGGATTTAAGAGAAAAACCTGGAAAGATTCAGAAACTGCTGGAACTGTTTTTGAGATTCCGCCTGATTTCGGTGGTACTTCTTGTTGTTTTGTCCGTGACTTTTGTGGCGACCCGCTGGCAGGCCATGGTCTCAATGCCGGTGGCCTCTTCGGAGTCTTTGGGAATGTGGCTGGCTGAACATGGCGGTTTTGCATCTCTGTGGCAAGGGGGCCAGTATCTCGCCGTTTCTGCGGTGGCTTTGGTGGTTCTGCTGTTTGTGTTTGCGGGAATCCGTGGCGGGATTGCCGGCTTGTTTGGCCTCAGTGCCATGGTTTTTGCCTTGTACGCCTTGGGCGGTGCCGAAAGCATGGTCCTGATATTCTATGGCGTGTTTGCCGGCGTGGCGCTGCTCCTTTTGCTCTTTGCAAAACTGGGCGTTGCCAATGTGCTTTTCCCCTTTGCCTTTAGCTGGGTGTTTTTGACTGCAATGGTAGCATTGCTGCCGGCTTTTGCTCCAGCCTATTTGCTATGGGCGGTTTTCTCCGCTGTCGGCTTTGCATCGGTCTTGGCTTTGGCCCTTGCCTCTGCAAAACATCTATCCGAAGGGACTCCCCAGGCAGGAGCCCTGATCCGTAGCGGTAAAAAGCTGTTGGTTCCGGTGACGGTGTCGTCTTTTTTGGCGGTGGCGGCTTTGTTGTTCGATATGGACAAGTCGGCCGTTTCTGGCGTGAAGGTGGCAGAAGCCGTCGGATCGTGGCTTGCCTTCAACCTGTGGTTCTACGTGTTCCTGTTCCCGGTGGTTTCTTTTGCACCGTGGGAAAGGCTCCGTTCCAAGGAACGCAAAGTCAAGCTGAAAGAAAAGAAGAAGTAGTCTACGAACAGCGCAGCACTTGGCCCGGTCGGATCATGTTGCTCTTGAGGCCGTTCAGCTGTTTGAGCCTGCGTATAGAAATTCCGTATTTCCGGGCAATCTTGCCGAGGCAGTCCCCACGGCGCACCTTGTAGTAGCGGTGCTTGGAAAGTTCTTTCTGGTAAAAGTCCTCGTTTGCCTGTAGGGCCACCGGGTCAATTTCTGTTTGTTCCCACCGGAACTTTCCATTTTCGAAATCAAAGACGGTGGAAGGGTCTATGTAGAGCCCGTTGTAGCGCATCTCGAAATGCAGGTGCGCCCCGAAGGAGCGGCCGGTATTGCCGCCTATACCGATGGTGTCGCCTGCCTGCAGGGTGTCGCCGACCTTTACGTTCCATTTGGACAAGTGGGCGTACAGCGTGGTGAGGCCGTTCCCGTGGTCGAGAATCACGTACTTGCCGTAGCCCCTGCGGCGGCCCTGGTTCCGGGTCTTGACCACCTTGCCGGCAAAGGCGGCCACGATGGTGCGGTCTTCGCCGTGGCAGAGTCCCAAATCTACGCCACGGTGCATGCGGTAGGTTCGTATGCCGTAGGGCCCCGAGATGCGTCTGCTTTCGGAGGGCATGGCCGAGGCGGTCATATCCAGGAACAGGGACTTGACGGCGGAGTCCGCACTGGCGGAATCGGCGGCGGCCATGTCGGCGGCCAGTTCGGCGTCGGCTTCTTCACTTTCGGCTCCCGATTCGCTTTCGGCGCCATCTTCGCCTTCTATGGCTAGGGAGTCGGCTTCGGCAACATCATCTGTTTCTAGGTTTTCGGCCTCTATTTCGGCCAGCTCCTGCTGGATAAGCTTTTCGGCTTCGGTGAGCTCGACTGCACCAGCTGGATTTTCTGCAGTTTCGGTGAGTTCCACCGTGCCAGCCGGATTTTCGGCGGTTTCGGCAGGAGCTTCGCTTAAGGATTCAGCGCCTGATTCTATAGGCTGCTCTACCAGGGGCACGGCATTTTCGGCCATGCCATCTTCCTTTGCCCAGAGGCAGAGGGGGAGGGAGAACAGGAGTATGGAAACGACGCGTTTCATAGATGTGTGGCTAATATAGAATAATTGTTAGGGATTAGAGGGGGTAGGATTTTAAACGAAAGAACTCCGCTGTGCGGCTGCAGACGAAAAAAAGCAAAAAACAAGCATTTTTTTATACAAGAAAATCTCTCGTCTCTCGTCTCTCGTCTCTCGTCTTTCTAAATTTGCTCGCATAAAAATCAAAAGGACTCTAAAATGGCAAAGAAAGTTCAGGATGCCCTCAAGGACATCATCTCCCTCTGCAAACGCCGCGGTTTCATTTTCCCCGGCTCCGAAATTTACGA
>OCTW011535181.1_pt1 | contig 66665 bp, 56 predicted proteins | sample 1539671 | NCBI WGS metagenome assembly OCTW01 (sample SAMN02144230, study PRJEB22623) | gut metagenome | biome: sheep rumen | host: Ovis aries | place: New Zealand | reverse complement strand
TACTCTCGGCTCTTGAAGCGAACATGGACACAGGGCAGCCCATAGACAGCAAGCTGTGGAACGCTCAGGCTCTGGGCATATCCGAACAAAAATTTGCTGCATATCTTGAAATGCTCTCGGACAGTGGACACATCAAGGGCGTGGAATTCAGAAACTACATGAGGACGCCTGTATTATGCTATGAAAACGCTAAGATAACGCTCAAAGGGCTTGAATATCTGGCAGAGAACACGCTTATGCAACGGGCATATAAGGCGGTAAAGGGAATAACCGATTTGATACCGTAAAGATGTCCTTGAATGTCCACAATCCGCCGTGGTACAATAGAATAAGGTCAAAAGCGCATAGCTGACGGCTGTGCGCTTTTTGTTTTCGGAGGACACGGTGTGAAAAGATACGGGCTGCCGTACAAGGGCAGCAAGAATGCGATGACTTTCCCAAAACGCACCATGATCCAGCATTTATCGGGCTGCAAATATTTTTCTGCCGGTATGTTTGCTGTGCCTTGATCCTGGGTGTTATCCTCTTAATTTCGATTTTTCAAGCCTGATAAACCGGGATGACCATTTTTTGGTTCATCCCGGTTTTTTGGTGCTTTTTACAGCCGCTATCTGTTACGATCTCCAAAGCTGCACTGTCACTTATGTTATGTGCCATAATGCCGGAAACGGTTACAGGTGTGCCAACAGACTGCCGTATGATGGTATGATCACACATTGATCCTGAACTTGCCGCCCGGCTCCCCAAGAAACAGCACCCTGCCGCCCATAGGCATGGGGATCACATTGCCTGCGTCTTTAACGCGGGAGGTATATATCGGCTCATCGAATTTGTTGAACACAATGACTGCGCTGTTTTCGGGTCTTGTAACGGTAACGGGGGTGTTTGCGATGCTGTCGGAAACATTGTACCACGCCGCATTGTCTGTAAGCGCCACTGACTTGACAGATGCATCAAATACGGGTATATTCTCCGCTAAGATGTATTCCGTGCCAAAAGAAGTTTTTATCGTCATCCTGCCGTTTTCATCTGTATCAAGCGTTATATCAAGAAGATCTCTGCTCGATGAGGAGGGGATATTATTCGGCGAGACAAGATGTTTGCTGTCGGTTATTTTCAGCAGGAAATCAGCGCCATTGCCATTCAGAAAAGCATATCCTTTCATTTCGTCCACAATACTAAACCGTGCGATAGCGGCACCCTCGTAATTGCACGATGAATACTTATCCCCCACAAGGAGGAACTTTTTTCCTTCAAGTGTCTGTATGCCGTCCAAAACATCATCGCCGACATTGTTCTCCTCTATCATCTGTCCCCCATAGGTCTTAACATCAAATGAACCAAGTTCGGGATAGTACAACCCGCCCGAAACTTTCATAAAAGTTCCGTCAGCGTTCTTTTCAAAGGACAGACGGCTGCTCCCGCCCGCCAGCAGGCGCTTGTCAAAGCCGCTTTCTTCGACTTCATAAGAAAGCTCCGCAAAATCGCCGTCTGCGGTATAAACATAGTCGGTGTATGTGGTCTTGCGTGAGGTGATCTTTTCCATATGCAGATACTTGTTATCGGGTAATGTCACCCTGCACAGCGTATCGCCCTGCCCCATTATATTCATGATATACATACCCTCATAGTCCTTGTATTCATCGGGTATTTCGTCAACGATCGTACATTCTGGCAATTCTTCCTCTGCAACGCTGATACCCTTTTCCTGCAAGCAAACGTCCATGAGCGCCTGCGCCACAAGGTCGTTATAGGTACTGCTGCCGCCGTTTGAAAGCACTGCAACGCTTATCTTTTCATCGGGGGCTGTCAGCAGAAATGCGTGATCCATCGTCACATCGCCGCCCTTGCCGACTACTTTTACACCGTTTTGCTTGTAGCGGAGCATTTCCGCATAGTCCCAGCCGAGACCGCAGTCATCGCTGTATTCGTTATCGTTGTGGCGGGTAGACATATCGTTTTTGGCATTATCGGAAATGAGCGTATCATCGCCTGTGAAGAAAGCCGCACCGAACTTTGCCGTATCGGAAGCCGTTGCATAGATACCGCCGCCACCGATAGTCACGCAATAGCTTGTATCAAGGGGCAGACCGCTTGCCGAGAATGACGGCACAAGTTTTTCGTTGCGGTACATATCTATGGGTGTTCCCGTGTCGGTGACACCTATCTTGTCCGAGATATTCTCCCTTACATAGTCGGTGTAAGTCATGTCTGTTACGTTCTCGACAATAAGCTCCAACAGATCAAAACCGTCATTGCAGTAAGCCGCATACTTGCCCGGTTCGGCTTTCAGATGCTGTTTTGCAAGGTTTTCAAGCAGATGGTCGTGGTTATAGGTATCATTGTCGTCATACAATTCTGCGTTCACTCTTGTTGAACCCATTATACCTGAAGTGTGGTCCATAAGCATACGCACGGTGATATCTTTGTAACGCTCATCAGCCATTGTGAAATTCGGGATATATTCGGTTATCGGCGTATCAAGCCCCACCTTGCCCTCGTCAACAAGCTGCATGACAGCGGCTGTGGAATAGATCTTGCTGACCGAACCCACACAGTAGATATATTCGCCTGCATCGCTGCCTTTTTCCGAAGATACAGCCTTTGCTTCTGTATCTGCTTTTTCTGTTTTTGCCGATGTATCTGCCGATACACCTGCGCAGCCTGTCAGCATTAGAAGTGCCATGACTGCGGCGATACTCTTTATATATTTCATATTATCTCCCTCTTATTCAGTCATAAGCTCTGTTACGGAAATCGCTTTGATCTTGCCTGCGCTGATATATGTCACAGCATAACAGAACGCCACCAGTATCACATCTGCAATTATCGTCAGCGGTATGTTCAGCTCACCCACAACACCAAATGTCATGAGCCAGAATGTACTGTAAACGTACTTTGCCGCAAATGACGCTATTATCACGGAAACTATTGTCACGGGCATGGTCTTGATCGCTATCTGCTTCATAAGGTCTTTTGAGGTATAGCCCATACCTTTCATGATACCAAGTTTTTTACGCTGCCGCTTTACGTTCGATGATGCGATAAGCCCCAGGATAACGGCTACAACTACAGAAAGCACGATCATTGCACCGACAGAGCCGTATTCCGACACCGCAGAAACATTAGTCAATTGCTGTTCCGCCAGTGTCATGAGCGAAGAAACGTCCTTTATAATAAAATGCCTGCTGTTTCCTGTGATGACCTGTCCGTCAATGACGACTGCATAGTCGATATTTGTTACCCCGTATTGTGAGGTCAGCAGAGCCAGCTTTTCATCTGCTGCCGCTCGAATACGCTTTTCAAGTGAGCCGTCTGCATCACCTGCATTCATGCTGTCTTTTGCAGAAGCGCCGTACTTTTCGTTCAGCTTTTCCTCAAACTGTTCCATTGTCACGCCATCCTGAAGATATACCGAAATGATACTCGGGCGCACATCGGGGCAGGCACGGCGGTAGCCTTCTGATGTCATATACAGCATCGTTCCGCCGTTCATCAAGCTGCTTGTCATACCCGTAACGATAAATTTAGTTTCTGTGCCATTGCCCTTGATAACGATACTGTCACCAATATCGGTGCCATCATATTCTTTTCTCCGGGTCGTTATCATGATCTCATTTTCATGTTCGGGAAATCTGCCGTCTATGAGTTTTATGTTTTCAGCGTCATTATAATTATCGAATACAACAGTAGCGCCCGAATATTCCGAATCTCTGACAGAAAGCCACTTTTGCTGATAGTTCACAAGTGCTTTTCTTACTTCAGGCATTTCGGCTATCTCGTTTCTGACCGCATAAGGGTCAACGCCGTTCAGCAGCTCGACCTCTGTCACAATGTCACAGCCTGTCATTGACAGAAGCCCGCCAGTGCCGTGCCCGAAGAATTCCGCAATCGTTAAGCAGAAAAGTATCGCTGTGCCTGCCGCAATTATGCATACAGCCGTTCCGGCAGCAGACTTGATATCACCGAGAAAGCTTTTCATCGCAAGCGTGACATTGATATTTCCATTTGACTTTTCCAGCGGGAACACATTCCTGCCGAAGTGATGTGTGCGTATGCCCTTTCTGAACGCCACAACAGGCGGATATTTCTTGACTTTTGCTGCCTTTAAAAGTGCAAATACAGTTACAAGCACCACCACGATAAGCCCTGAAAGCAGTATCATACCGCCCTCTGTTTTCACGGTCACGGGTCTGCCTATCATTCCCTGTATGCCGAGGTTCATCAGCGGACTTGCAAGAAATGCACCAACAACACCAAAAACCGCTCCGACACCGCCTGTTATCACATATTCGTACACATAGGAAAGGGATATCTCACGGGAGCGGTAGCCCAGTGCTTCGAGAACGCCGATCTGCTGCATCTGATCTTCGATGTCATTTGTAATGCGGTGCATGATCATAAGTACAGCAGAAAGCATGGTAACACCTGAGAAAAACGCCAGAAAATACATGAACATATTGATGAACTGCAAGGAATTTGACTTTTCAATTCGTGTACTATTGTATGTAGAATAAGAGTTCAGATTTTCGCCGCTGAGCCTCTCGTAGCTTTCGATGATAATATCTTCATTATATCCTGTATTTGCGGAGTTGAACCACAGGGAGGTATAAGTTCCGTAAACACCATCGTCAAGTATCAGCTTGAAAAGCTCATAGTCGTTATCGGATATGACCATTTTATAGCCGCAGCCCGAATCGTTATAAAGTCCTGTCTTGTAAAAACCCGCTATGGTGAACGGATAGTCTCTGCCATTTTTGCAGACTGTCAGTGTATCGCCGGCCTGAACCCCTTCTCCGATGCTGAAAAACATTGGCAGCCATATGGGGTGTTCGAGCTTTTCTGCCTCTTCATCTGTGAGTTTATCGGTCTTTACAAAATCCTCAATCTTTCGTTCGTTCTTTTCGGGAACGAAAAAGGAAACGTAGGTTCGTTCATCACCATTGCTTGTTTTATAATCAAGTGCAAAGCCGTATACACATTCCGTTTCGGTTATATCTGTAATGCCATACTCACTATTAAGCAGTTCTTTGTATTCATCACGGTATTTGTCTTTTTTTATCATAACGCAGGTGTCCTTTGACCCTGACTGTGCGAAACTGTCATCATAAGCCTTGTTCGCCTTTGAGATGTTCGCCATGAACACAGCGAGCATAAGCGTTGTTATCATGGTGAGAAAGGCGATAGCGACTGCTTCCTTTTTGTGGCTTTTAAGCTTGAAAAGCGATAAGCGAAGTATGTTCATTGTTATCTCCTGTCGGGAAGTATTCTGAAATTGATGTGTATCGCTGATAGCACTGCCCAAGGTGCCTGCGGGCGCTGCCCGCTACCAGCCCATTTCTTCAAGGAACGCAGTCAGTCCGGCACGGCGTTCTGTTTTGTCGTCCTCGCCATAGGGCGGCATATGGTAGTCGCCCACAACACCACCGTCACGGAGATACAGCACTCTTGTGCCACGCAGAGCGGTTTTGAGATCATGGGTCACCATGACGATGCTCTGACCGTTTTTGTGAATTTCCGTGAAGATGTCCAGCACATCACGGCTCGATGCCGAGTTGAGCGCACCGGTGGGTTCGTCTGCGAAGAGTATCTTCGGGTCGTTGATGACCGCCCTCACGATGCCCACTCTCTGCGCCTCACCGCCCGAAAGCTGATTGGGGTATTTCTTCCAGTCCTCCTCATTCAGCCCTACCTTTTTGAGCAGCTCCTTTGCCTTTTTCACAAGCTCAGGTGAATTCTTCTGCACGATGAGCGCACCCGTCAGCACATTGTCAAGCACCGTCTGGTCGTCAAGCAGATACACGCTCTGAAATACGAAGCCGCAGTTGCCACGTCTGAACTGTGCAAGCTGGTCATTAGAATAGTCCTGAATCTGGGTGTCTCCGAAATAGACCTTTCCGAGTGTGGGCTTATCCATACCCGAAAGCGCATACAGAAGCGTTGATTTTCCCGAACCCGACGAACCCATGATGACCGTGAAGTCGCCCTCATATATATCAAGATCAAGATTCTTTATAACGTGCTGCTGTGTGCCGCCGTTTGAAAACGATTTGCAGAGTTTTTCCGTGCTTAAAACAGAAGAAGCCATATATAACATCCTTTCTTGCAGTCCTTTTTGCTGTTCTAAGGAGATTATACATGACTTCCAAAGAATCTTCCATAAATCTTTCTTGTAAAATTCTTATATTTTTCTTAAATGGGTCAGCTAAGGGGTATGATCAGCGTTATGGCAAGTCCGCCGTCGCTTTCGGCAGTCAGGTCGCCGTTCATCTTTTTCATGAGCATTTTGGCGATATACAGCCCCAGACCATTGCCGTCTGTACTGCTGTCAGCCCACGCTTTGCCGCGATAGAATTTGTTTGTGATAAGTTCGATCTCGTCAGAGGGAACACCCTTCCCGTGATCCTGCAAGCGCATTTCAAGAAAGCCCTCGGACAGCGAAAATCCAATGTTTATCGGGGTATCGGCATACTTGTAAGAATTTGAGATGATATTCCCGATGACCTGTGCCATACGCTTTTTGTCGATACTGATGATAACGGCAGGCGGTTCGCCCATGACCGCATAATGCTTATCATCACAGCTCTTCACGATCTCGGCAAGCACGCATGAGTCCTCGTCACGGCAGTTCACCTTGAACTCGCCGAGGTCGTCAAGTGTCGAAGTAAACAGATCGCTCACCAGTGCATTTATCTGCTCCGATTTTTGCAGGATGCCATCCACGCCCTCGTTCATGCTGTCTATCTCGTCCCTGCCGAAAGTAATATCGCTGTCGGCGTTTTCAGCCCTGACTTCGATACGCATCTGCAAAAGCTCTGCCGCAAGCTTTATCCCCGTGACGGGCGTTTTCAGGTCATGGCTCAATGATGCCACAAGCTCACGCTCTTTCTTCTGCAATTCCAGTTCACGCTGTTTTGATGCGGACAGCTCCTCACGCATGATGTCAAAGCTCTCGGAAAACGCACCGAACAGATTGTCTTTGTCCATTGCAAGGGGCTCGTCCAGCCTGCCCTCTGCGACTTTTCCTGCAAAAGACTGCATTTTCCGGAACGGCATGATAACGTTTCTGTTCAGATATACCCCGAAGCCGATCATTCCGAAAAGTATTATCAGAGCAACCATGCTCATTCCTATGATAAAACGCAGGCGGAGCGTTCTGTATCCGTCAAGTCCGTCATCTATCATAATAACACAGCCCCATATACCGCTGTCATCTTTCAGATATTGATAGGGATAGCGCTTTTGTATCGCTTTTTCCACCGTCAGCCTATCATTCACGGGAGCGTTGGAATACAGCACATTGTCGGTCATATCAAGTATAACAAAGTCGCCGTCATATCCCATATTGCCGAGCGTATCAAGCTCTGTCCGATGTGTTTCAGCAGTCCTTGCAATATCGTTGAGTGTGGTTATGGTTTGCCGTGAGTTGTCCTGCGTGACAGTTTTTGAAGTCAGAACAGCAAACAGAAGGATACCCGCAAGGAATATCACTGCCGTCAGAACGGTTATCCTGATATAGCTTTTCATGAGCCGTCACCGAGAGCGTCCTGCTCCACAACATAGCCCACACCCCACACTGTTTTGATGATCGCAGGATTTTTGAGGTCAGGCTCGATCTTTTCTCTGATATGACGGATATGCACGGAAATTGTTCCGTCGCCCGTATACTCGTCCTCCCACACGTTTTTGAGCAGTTCTTCCTTTGTCACGACCCTGCCTGCGTTTTCAACCAGATAGGTGAGAAGCTTATATTCCATAGCCCTGAATTCTTCCTGTCTGCCGTCAATGATCAGCTTGTGCATGGAGGTATCAAGGTAAACACCTTCACGGAAATATATTTTGCCTTCATCTGTCTGAACAGTCTTTTCCAGCGTCCCTGCCACCGCAAGCTGTGCTGCTTCCTTTGCCTTTTCATATCTGCCGAGTATCGCTTTGACCTTTGCGAAGAGAACGCCCAGTGTGTAGGGCTTTTTGATGTAATCGTCACCGCCGATGTTCAGCGCTATGATAACATCATCATCGCTTGTGCGTGCGCTGATGAAAAGTATGGGCATATCATAGTTTTCACGAATTTGCCTGCACAGGTCAAAGCCCGACCTGTCACCGAGATTGATGTCCAGCAGCAGAAGTGATATCTCATGTGTATCAAGGAACTCCACTGCCGCATCATAGCTTGTGACATATGCGGTTTTCAAGCCTAAGATATCAAAATATTCCGCTGTTGAGCGTGCGATCAGTTCGTCATCGTCTATCATCAATACTTTGTACTCTGTATCGTTCATATCTGCCTCCCGTTTGGAATATCTCCCTGCCACATTCCATTCCCAATGCTTTCCATTGATTATACCATAACGCAGCCTGTTTTTCAAGGGATATGCGCAGTATTATAAAAAATAGCCTGCCTTAGCCGCCTTATACTGATTCTTCCTTGATGTATAGACGATCTCCAAGCCTCAAGCCCCTTATACAAACATTTGCGGCTTGTTTCTTGTCTATACACCGGTCAGAAATCGGTATTTTATCTGAATGCTTACCTATAAGGCATTTTTAAGACTATTTTAAACCTCCCCTGCTATAATGCTCACAAAGGAAAAAAGCAAGTGAGGTGTTTAGCATGGAAGGAACAAGAATAGCACTCATACCCGCCTATGACCCGGATGAAAAGCTGGTGATACTGAATTTTGAGCTTATACTTGCCGGTTTTGATGTGATCATAGTAGACGACGGCTCAAAGGAGACACACAAGGGCTTCTTTGAAGCCTCAAAGGGTGCGGTGATCCTGCACCACAGTGAGAACAGAGGAAAAGGCGCAGCTATAAAAACAGGCCTTGGATACATTCAGAGAAATTATACCGCCCCTTATACCGTTGTCACCCTTGATGCGGACGGTCAGCATACTGTAAATGACACAAAGCTTGTGTGCGAAAGAGCGGAGGAGACCGGCAGACCCGTTCTGGGCGTGCGCTCATTCAAGGGTGAGGTTCCCCTTAAAAGCCGCCTTGGCAACAGGATAACCTCTCTGGTATTCCTCATTGCCACAGGCATGAAGGTAGGCGACACGCAGACAGGCCTGCGTGCATTTCCCTCAAGAATGCTCCCTATGCTGTGCGGGATAAAGGGAGACAGGTACGAATACGAGATGAATATGCTTATGGTGCTGGCTCAGAGCAAATATGAAATTGAACAGGTGCCCATCAGGACGATATACACCGACAGCAGAAACTCCTGCTCCCACTTCCGGCCGCTGAGAGATTCATTCAGGATATACAGGGAAATAATCCGTTTCTCCGCATCCTCCCTTGTGTGCTTCGGCATTGACTACATCCTGTTCTGCCTGTTCTCAGCATTGCTGGGCTCGGCTGCGGCTGCCAATGTAACCGCCAGGATATTCAGTGCCACAGCAAACTATGAGCTGAACCGCATATTCGTATTCAAAAAGGACAGGCAGGGAGGCTCTGCTCTGGGATACTTCGCTCTGGCGCTGTTCGTCCTTGCGGGGAACACCCTCATAATAGCTCTTCTCACCTCTGTGCTGGGAATCAGCGCATATGCAGCAAAGCTCATTGCGGAGATATGTATGTTCATTGTCAGCTTTACGGTGCAGAAGCTTTTTGTGTTCAGCTCACACAAAGCTGCTGGAAGGAGGGTGCACACATGAAAAAATATCCCCTGATCTACGGTCTGGCACTGACCGCATTTACCGCATATGTCATGCTTGACACCTTTGTGCTGCCAAGCACCTACGGCATATCTGTTTCCGAGCCTGATCTTTCAGTCTTTGAGGAGCAGGACACACAGGTGACAGAAGCTGTTACCGAGGCGGAGCAGGAGACAGATCATCAGCCGCCAAGCCAAAGCGGAACAGACACAGACAGCTCATCATCCTCAGAGTCGGGTCAGAGCACGAGAAGGCACTCCCCCGCCGATCATTCATCAAACAGCCGTCCCGGTGAAAGAAAGCACAGGGAAAACGAGTCATCCTCTGATTCTCAGACGGACACACAGACTGATGAAAACGCTGCAATGGATATACAGGCAGCCTCAGCAGACGAAAAGACCTACTCCGATGAGAACATCACCATTTCCCTCAAAGAATACAGGGTAAATGACACCACCGTCTATGCGGCTGATGTTTCACTTTCCTCCGCCAAATACCTGAAGACTGCGCTTGCAAAGAACACCTACGGCAAGAATGTTACAGAAAAGGTATCGGTCATGGCAGAGGAAAACGATGCCCTGCTTGCCATAAACGGAGACTACTACGGTGCAAAGGAATCGGGCTATGTCATACGAAACGGCGTGATATACCGTGAAAACGGCTCAAAGGATACGGATGTGCTGTGCATCTACACAGACGGCCACTTTGAGATCACAGACAGCAGCGAAAAGACAGCCCAGCAGCTTCTTGATGAGGGGGTATGGCAGGCATTCTCCTTCGGCCCTGCCCTTGTGGAAGATGGTGAGGTGACAGTTGCCGCAAGAGAGGAGGTAGGCAAGGCCATGGCATCCAATCCCCGCACAGCTATCGGCATCATAGACGACCTGCACTATGTTTTCGCAGTTTCCGACGGACGCACCTCGGAAAGCGAGGGGCTTTCCCTGACCCAGCTTGCCCAGTTTATGCAGTCACTGGGCTGCACCACTGCCTACAACCTTGACGGCGGCGGCTCATCGGAAATGGTGTTCCGGGGTGAGATCATCAACAACCCCACAACAAGCGGCCGCACCATCAGCGAAAGGAGCGTGAGCGACATTGTTTACATCGGATAGAATGGATAGCATACGCACAGCCTCGGTATACACAGGCATATCCCTCTTTACAGCCCTGTTCGGGGCGATATATGAGCATTTCAGCTTCGGGGTGTATTCCTACTTTATGATATACGCCTTTGAAGTGCCGCTGATAACGGCTCTGCTCTATCTGCAGTGCGGTATGTTCTCAAAGCACCAGCCCACCGCCCTTACAAACAGATATGCCGCCTCTGCTGTGGCAGCCATAACAACAGGCATGGTGGCAACAGGTGTGGTACAGCTCTACGGCACCGAAAACAGGCTGCTGTTCATCTACTATATAGCAGGTGCTATGTTTCTTATCCTGTCGGTGCTCTCACATATAAAGTCCACCCGTGACAACACCGTGACAAGCAGCGTTGAATAAAAAGCAAAGCGGCTCAAAGGGTCAAGCCTTGTGAGCCGCTTGTGTTCATGATTTCAATTACATCAGTGATCTGATAAGGTTCTTCCTCTCTGCGGAATACTGCTCCGGTGTGATCTCCCCGCTCTCCATGCGCTTTTTGAGAGCAATTACGGCGCTCTCATAGTCAGACAAAGATGCAGGAGCCGAAGTGTGGGATACCTGCACTTTTTCCGTCTGTGCCTTTTCGGGAGCAGCGGCAGTTTCGGTAACAGTCTCCTTCACAGGCTCTGAGACCTCGGGTGCCTTGGGCACAACAGGCTCGGGAGCTGTCTGAACCGCAGCCTGTTCCTCATGTGCCGTGTTATCGGCAGGGATATCATCACCCAGGTCTATCTCGGTGATGCTGTCCTCAATGGATGCCACCATGTCCTTTGCGCTGTCAACAGGATCCGGGATGACATCCGTGGGTATTTCAAGGGTCTCAAGCTCATCAGGAGTGTCATATGTGACCTTGGGGGGCTTCTTCCTGGAGGGGGCAGAGATGCCTTCAAGCTCGTCTGCGGCATTGCGCTCCACGGTCTCAGGAACCTCTGCTGTGCTCTCTATGGTCTCCAGCTCGTCCTCCCCTGAGTAGGTCACCTTCTTGGGGGGCTTTATCTTTGCGGTGACAAGCTCCTCCACCTGGTCTGGGCCTGCCTGCTTTGCATGGGCAAGTCGTGTCCTCTTAGCCTTGATGCTCTCTATCTCATCGTTGTTGGACAGCTTTGAAAGCTCCTCTATGGCCTTGAGATCATCATCAAGATCAGTCTTCAGGCTCCTGCCCTTCTTATCATTAACAGGGGGCTGTGCGGCAGTCTCTGCAGGTGCAGGCTCAGCCGCAGCGCTTTCGATGCTCTCAGCCTTTTCAGCTGCCTTTTCCACAACAGAAGCAGGTATTGTGGGATCAAAGTCGAACTTGTTCACATTGGGGAGAGGGGGTATCTGCTTCTTAGCACTTGCCCTGATCTCTTCTTTTTCCTTCTCTGCCTTGATCTCTTCCTTTCTGCGCTCCAGCTTCTTCTGCTGCTTGGTCTCAAGCTTCTTCATGTGGGCGGCATGGACTTCAAGTATTTCAGCCACTACCGCATCAACATTTTCAAGGCAGGGCACTATAATGCGCTTACGGTGGACAACGCCCTTTACATCCGTATCACACTGGATAAAAAGGGAATTGGCCTTTACATTGTCATTTACATATACCTTTGTGATATCCTCGATATTGCAGACAAAGCGGGAATACACAGGGTCGCCCTCCAGGGTACCCTGCTGCTCCATGATATATGCCTGACCGTAGATATGCGCCGCAGTAATGGTGAGGTAAACGTTCTGTGGCTTTGACAGAGCGGATTCCTTGAACCAGCCTTCATGCTGCGCTATCATCTTTTCACTGTAGATATCATTGTTATATACTGTCGTTGCAGCCTGGTGATTAGCCATTATCATTACTCCGTTCCGTGATTAAAGTCTTTAAGGCATGATGCACATACCTCAAAGGATATTATTTAACATTATATCATATTTTTGCTAATATGTCAAAGCCAAATCACATAACAGACCATACAAATATCAGGCGAATATTTGGTAATGCTGCACAAATCATGCTGATGTGAAGACTCACGCACCGGTTGATCCCCGGATCAGACGGCTATCTTACCGTCGGAGATGTGTATTATCCTGTCCGCCCCAGCAGCTATGCTGTTGTCGTGGGTGATGAGTATAAGTGTCTGGTCGAATTTCTTTATGGTGCTTTTGAGCAAGGAAAGTATCTCTGCACCGGAGGTTGAGTCAAGGTTGCCTGTGGGCTCATCAGCAAGTATAACAGCAGGTTTTGCTATCATGGCTCTTGCAATGGCAGTGCGCTGCTGCTGACCTCCCGACATCTGGTGGGGATAGTGGGAGAGCCTGTCCGCAATGCCCATCTGGGAGGCAAGCTCGGAGAGATACTCCTTATCAATTGGCGCACCGTCAAGGGACAGGGGCACCACTATATTCTCCTCGGCGGTGAGCACCGGCAGGAGGTTGAAAAACTGGAACACAAACCCCACCTTTGTACGGCGGTACTTCGCAAGGGCATCGTCCTTGAGGGAAAATACATCCATGCCGTCCACGGTGAGGGAGCCGGAATCTGGCTTGTCCATTGCGCCCAACATATGCAGGAGAGTCGATTTGCCGCTGCCGCTCCTGCCGACTATGGCAACAAATTCCCCCTTTTCAACGGAAAGATCCACCCCGTCAAGAGCGCAGACCTTTGAATCACCGCTGCCGTAGGTCTTCACCAGATTTTCAGCTTTAAGTATTATATCTGCCATAATAGCACCCCAAATCATTTTGATAGGCTGTTCCCCCGCCCCGGAGCCAACAGTTTATACTTTATTATACTATACAATTTGAAAGATTTCAACTGTTTTTATGCAAAAGTTTTGGCAGCCGTTTCCGTTTTCTGTTACCGAATTGTGTTTTTTTACCACAGGAAAATGAGAATTTTGTGTAGTTTGTTCAATGGTCAAATGAAAAGAAGGTGTAAATTTATGATTATTAAGGGTTGTTTTTGATTTTCCAAAGTGTTATAATGTCAAATACAAGGTTGCAGAGATACTGTGACCGTACACAAAGATTTTAGGAGGAAATAGATATGAAGAAGATACTTGCTGCTCTTGCTGCAGGCGCTGTTGTTTTCACCATGGCTGGTGCATCCGTAATGGCTGAGGGTCTCGAGGACGAGGGTCTTGAGCTCGACGACGAGGAAGTTGTTGACGAGGTTGAGGAAGACGTTGAGGAAGACGTTGAAGAGGACGTCGTTGAGGAAGACGTTGAAGAGCCCGTTGTTGAGGAAGTAGTTGAAGAGGCTGCTCCTGTAGAGGTTGCTCCTTCTCCCAAGACCGGCAACGCTCCTATCGCTCTCGCTGTTATCCCTGTAGCTCTTGCTGCTGCTGCAGTTGTAGCTAAGAAGAGAGGCTAAGTCATCTTTTGATGATAACAAAGCACCTGTGAAAACAGGTGCTTTTGCTTTTTCCGAAGAAACAGGCAAGAAGCAGGATAAACTGAGAAAACAGGCTGCTGCTATACCTTTTGACTGTTTTTATGCCCATGCAGGAGCATTCCTGCTCACGGCTCGTATATAGAATATCTACAAGTATAAACGTTTAACATTGGACAATATGCATATAGATTTTTATATGATAAAGTGATATAATGTAACCGTGTGAAATCACACATGGTTTAAGGTAAACAGGGCTTTTGCCCATCTAATGGAGGAAATCAGTATGAAATTCAAGAAGATGGCTGCTATCGCAGCAGCATCCGCAGTTGCTCTTTCCATGTCCGCAGTAAGCGTTTTCGCTGAGGACACCTGCCAGGCTACTCTCGGCTTCACCGATGTGAACTGGACATATCAGGACTGGGAGTCCGCTGTCGAGATAACAGGCGACGGCACCTACACCATCACCTCTACCGCTGTTGCAGGCACTGAGGAGATCGGCGTATTCGTTATCGACTGCCAGGGTATGTTCGCATCTCATCCCGATGCTGTTGCTACCCTCGACAAGCTGGAGATCGACGGCAATGAGATCTCCTTCGACGCTGACAAGATCATGTACGGCGACATCGAGAACAAGGGCAATTACAGGATCGACATCTACAATATGTACTCCGACACCAAGGACAACCCCGGCATCAACAATGCTACTCCTATCACAGAGTCCCTTTCCGTTACCTTCACTGTAAGCGGTTTCGGCGCTGCTGCCGCTGCTGAGGAGGAGGTAGTTGAGGAAGAAGTTGTTGAGGAGGTTGCAGAAGAGGCTGCTCCCGTTGAGGAGGCTGCTCCCGCTGCTGACACCACCACAACTCCCGCTGCTACCGGCAATCACTCTGCTGCTTCCGTAGCAGTTGTTATGGCTGTTGCCGCTGCTGCTGCTCTTGCCGTAAAGAAGTCCAAGTAAGCTGATCGTGCTTCCCTAAAGCCGCCATGCCAAGCGTGGCGGCTTATACTTTTAAATGCATACCGCACTTATGTGCTATAACCTTTCTGTACCGGGGTGATCACTATCAAAGCTGCGTATTTACTCCTTGCGGCTGTCATGCTGACAGCCTGTGCCTCCTCCGACAACGGGGAGCTTAAGGTAATAGACACTGTATCCGACACCGAAGCTGTGACAGCACAATCCCTCTCTCCTGAGGAAAGCGCCCTCCCCTCCCCCGTGGAGGAGACCACCGTCACAGAGCCTGAAAAGCAGGAGGTCACCGTAAGCTACACTGCTGTAGGCGACAACCTTATCCACTCCTCACTGTACAAGCAGGCAGCCCGCAGGGGCGAAGCAAGCGGCATGGACTACGACTGGGAATATGCCTACAAAAATGTGGCAGATGAGCTGGGAAAGGCTGATATATCCATAATCAACCAGGAGACACTCATTGCAAACGACGAGTACGAGCCTGACACATACCCCTCCTTCAACTCCCCCACCTCTCTGGGAGATCATATGGCTAAGCTGGGATTTGACGTATTCGGGATGGCAAACAACCACGTTCTGGACAAGGGAGAGGACGGACTTCGTGCCACATTCGACTACTACGACAGCCGCAATATGATACGTGTGGGAGCATACCGCAATGAGGAGGACAGAGAGGATCTGCGCACCATAGAGGTAGATGGTGTCACCACCGCATTCTTAGGGTACACGGAAAGCCTGAACGGTCTCTCCCTCCCCTCGGACAGCGAAAAGACCATAGGCCGCATAAACGACGAGGAGGACATTGCCCTTGCCCTTTCGGAAGTGGAGCACGCCGCAGAGCAGGCAGATATCGTAATAGTGCTGCTCCACTGGGGCGTAGAGGATTCCGATGAGGTGACACAGTATCAGCGGGATCTGGCAAAGCAGTTCGGCAATGCGGGGGCAGATGTCATATTAGGGTCTCACCCCCATGTTCTGCGAAACATCGACCTTATCGACAACGAGGACGGCTCCCGGACACTCTGCGCCTATTCCCTGGGGAATTTCATCTCCGCACAGGACACTGGCAGGAACCTTATCGGAGGCATACTTGACTTTGAGATCACCGTATCCGATGAGGAGAAGAGCATTCACGACGTTGAATTCATCCCCACCATAACCCACTACGACGGCAGCTACCGTGACATACGACTTTACAAGCTGCGTGACTACACCCGTGACATGGCGGAGAACCACGGGGTAAAGGTGTCCTTAGGCTCCCGCTTCGGATACGACTACATCTACGAATACCTTGAAAAGCATCACCTTACTGACTACCTGAAAGGGGAATACGACTACGAGCCGGAATACTCCGAGGGGAGATGCTGACAGCTTTTTGACCGCAGGAAAGGGGAAAATATGCTCTCACCATTAGCTGACCGTATACGCCCTACGACCATAGATGACATCGTGGGTCAGCGCCACCTTTTCGGGAAGGGGTGCTATCTGCGGCGCATAATCGAAGGCGGGAATATCCCCAATATGATATTCTACGGACCTCCCGGAGTGGGCAAGACCACTGCCGCCAACATCATAGCCGAAAGCACGGGGATGAAGCTACACCGCCTCAACGGCACCTCAGCAGGGATAGCGGACATCAAGGATGTCATTGCGGACACACGCACCCTGGACGGTGCAAACGGCGTACTTCTGTACCTTGATGAGATACAGTACCTGAACAAGAAGCAGCAGCAGTCCCTGCTTGAATACATTGAAGACGGCAGCATAACCCTCATTGCCTCCACCACGGAAAATCCCTATTTCTACGTATACAATGCCATACTCAGCAGAAGTGCAGTATTTGAGTTCAAGGCGGTCACCGCACAGGACATCGTCCCTGCCTGCAAAAGAGCCTTTGACATTCTGTCAAAGGAATCGGGAACGGAGATACGAGCGGATGATGAGGTGCTGATGTACATTGCAAACGGCTGCGGAGGAGATGTGCGCAAGGCTGTAAGCGTTTGCGAGCTGTGCTTCTACGGAGCCGAAAAGCAGGACGGCACGGCGGTCATCACCCTTGAAGAGGCAAAGGCATTCACCCAGCGCAGCAATATGCACTATGACCGTGACGGGGATCAGCACTATGACATTCTTTCAGGACTTCAGAAATCCATACGGGGCTCCGATGAGAATGCAGCGCTCCACTATGCGGCACGGCTAATCGAGGCGGGAGACATCATATCCCTTTCAAGGCGGCTGCTTGTCATTGCGTCCGAGGACATAGGCCTTGCCTATCCCCTTGCGGTGCCCATAGTAAAGGCCTGTGTTGACAGTGCCATGCAGTTGGGGCTCCCCGAGGCACGCATCCCCCTTGCGGAGGCGGTCATCCTCCTTGCCACCGCTCCCAAGTCCAATTCCGCCTACATGGCAATAGCTGCCGCCCTTGACGACGTAAGGAACAGGGACTGCGGGACATTCCCCCGGTGCATACAGAACAAGCACTATGACGGGGAGGATTCGGACAAATCAGGACAGAACTACCTCTATCCCCACGACTTCCCCATGCACTATGTCCGTCAGCAGTATCTCCCGGATGCAATAAAGGATCGGGTATACTACCATTTCGGGGACAACAAGACCGAACAGGCGGCATTTGCATACAGACAGGCAGTGCTGGAGAAGACCGGGAACAAGCTGCCTCCAAAGCCGTGAATGGAAGTCATCTCCCCCACCGGTGACCGTGACCTTCAATAAAACTGTTTCACGATCTACTATTTTCTGTATAAGGATCAGGAAATGAAGATCTTATACTGAGTATTTTAGTATACGCCTTCTAAAAAAGCAGATACCCCCTCAAACGGAGTATCTGCTTTTAAAGTATCTTACCATTTCCCTGTATTCTTTAAGAATTCAAAGCACTTTGGATACTTCTTTTCAATATCCTTAGTCAGACGATTTTTCTTGACTTCGTCTATGTTGTGAATACCGAGGAAAGCAAGGATATCAAGCACATCTGTCTGGTCAGTGATTCTCGGCACTAACCCTGCAAAGTGGACTGCACGAACTTTAAGCAGGAGCAGGCTCTCTATCCTGGCGATATACAGCATGATATTTGAATAGGTGTTATCTGTTATCCATTCTAACTTACCGATAATGTCCGTGACCTCCGGAAGAGCATAAGAATCATTATTGATCCAGTCCTCGTCAAGCCCCTTTTCCTCTGCAACTTCACGGATAAGGGTCTGAACCTCTTCCGTCATATCCTTAGTTGCTGTGTCTACATCCATTGTATAGCCGCCGCTGCGAAGCTTATTGTAGAGCATCGCAAAGCCACCGATAGCTTTGATCTCAATAGTGATGTGATGTGTTTTCAGCTTGTCATTCAAAGCTTCAAGTGCATCCTTGAAATCATCAAGTGTACATTCGATCCCGATCATTACGCACCTCAGAACATAACATTCATTTTATAGTAAACGTTCTCTTCTTTCAACCCGTGATCACTCAGCACAAGCGGCTCTGAAAGCGGCTTGCATTCTTTAAGCTTATGTAAGTTGGAAAGCTCAAACAGCTTTTCAAGGTGATAATAGCTGATGATACAGTACAGCAGAACCCTTGTCCTGTCAGACATTCTCTGTACATCAAGCTGTTCTATCTCGTCCCTTTTGCGGTCTGCATGAGTAACAAGCCTGTGCAGATACCTGTGCAGGCTGTAATAATCGTTGCTGCTCCAATCGTTCTGGGGAGCATAGTAAGGCTTAGTATCCAGCATGATCATCACCCTTTCTGTATGTATATCGGTTTATTAACTGCCCTATGCTTACAATGATAGCACTTTTCTGTTTGACTGTCAAGAACCATTTCAGTATAATCATCGACCCACTGGTGCCGAAGCACCCCTTTTCGGGGGCTTTTTTGCTATTGACTAACAAAGAATGATGTGGTATAATTGAATGATGATCAATAATGTACTAAGGAGAGCACAATGGAAAAACGTAATTCATTCTCCGGGACACTTGGCTTTGTCCTGGCGGCTGCCGGAAGTGCAGTAGGTCTCGGCAATATATGGCGGTTCCCCTATCTTGCGGCAAAGGACGGGGGCGGCCTTTTCATACTGGTGTATATAATCCTTGCCATGTCATTCGGCTTTACCCTTTTGATAAACGACATCTCCATAGGCAGGATAACACGGCAGAGCGCACTGACCGCCTACGGCTCCCTCAATAAAAAGTGGCGATCCCTTGGGGCGCTGACGACTGTGGTGCCCTTTCTCATCACCATGTACTACTGTGTCATAGGCGGATGGGTCATAAAATATGCGGTGGCATTTATAACCGGACACGGTGCTGATGCCGCACAGGACGGATACTTCAATGCCTTTATCTCAAGCACCTGGGAGCCTGCAATATACAGTGCCCTGTTTCTCCTTGCCACCACTGTCATAGTGCTGAGGGGCGTTCACAAAGGGATAGAGACCTCATCAAGGATACTCATGCCCATACTCTTTTTCATGATAATAGGCATCGCCATTTTCTCCATCACCATAAAGAGTTCGGAGAGCGGTGCGGAAAGGACGGGACTGCAGGGGCTCAGATACCTTGTGGTGCCCGATTTCAGCGACTTCACCCTGAAGGATCTGGCAATAACGGTAAACGATGCCATGGGACAGCTTTTCTACAGCATAAGCGCCTCTATGGGCATTATGATAACATACGGCTCCTATCTCGGTGAAAAGGAGAACATAAGCAGATCCGTTTCGGTCATTGAGATATTCGATACTCTGGCGGCATTTCTGGCAGGGGCTATGATAATACCGGCGGTATACGTATTCATGGGTACCGAGGGTATGCGGCAGGGTCCCGGGCTCATGTTTGAAGCCATGCCCAAGATATTTGCCTACATGGGGCCTGCAGGGAACGTACTTGGGGCAGTATTCTTCCTTATGGTGCTGTTTGCCGCAGTAACAAGCTCTGTATCATTGTTTGAGGCTGTGGTATCAAGCCTTATGGACGGATTTAAAATGCAGCGCACCAAGGCCTGCATCACCGAAGCCGTTATTGCGCTTGTTGCGGGTATCATCATCGTGATGGGGTACAGCGTCCTCTACTTTGATTTTAAGCTGCCCAACGGACAGCAGGGACAGCTCCTTGATGTCCTTGACTTCCTGAGCAACAATATAGCCATGCCCATAGTAGCCATTGGCAGCTGCATTTTTGTAGGATGGGTGCTCAAGCCCGGCAGGATAATAGCCGAGGTGACCAGAAACGGGGAGAAGTTCAGCAGGAAGGGCGTATATACAGTCATGGTGAAATACATTGCACCGGTACTGCTGTTTTTTATACTGTTAGGCTCCTTCGGGCTGCTCAAGGTGCTGGACTAAGCAGCAGCCACACAACATCACTATTCCGAGGTGAACCATATGACTTACCAACAGGCGCTTGAAAAAATGTCCTCCATGGGACAGGAGCAGGTGCTCCGCTTCTGGGATGAGCTTGACGAAGAACAGAGAGCCGCTCTGCTGAAACAGATAGAGGAAACGGACTTCTCCCCCATTGACAGGATACACGGCGGCAGGCAGGAGAGGGGCGTGTTCTCTCCCCTTGCAGCCATGCAGATATATCACATTGATGCCCGCCGCAAGGAGCTTTACGAGGCGGGGGTGCAGACCATAAAGGCGGGGAAGACCGCCGCACTCCTGCTGGCAGGAGGCATGGGCACACGCCTTGGCACCGATGACCCCAAGGGAATGTATGACATCGGGATAACACATCCCTTGTATATCTTTGAGTGCATAATAAACAACCTCCTTGATGTGGTGCGTGAGACCGGTACATGGATCCGCCTTTTCATCATGACCAGCGAGATAAACCATGAGACAACGGTGAAATTCCTGAAGGAAAAAGGATATTTCGGCTACAGGGAGGACATGATCTGCTTTTTCAGGCAGGATATGGCACCTGTATGCGACCTTGAGGGGAAACTCCTTATGGAATCGAAGGAGCGCATAGCCGTCTCCCCCAACGGAAATGCGGGGTGGTACTCCTCCATGCTGCGGGCAGGCCTTGGACGTTACATCGAGGAAGAGGGCATAGAGTGGATAGATGTGTTTGCGGTGGACAATGTGCTGCAGCGCATATGCGACCCCTGCTTTGTGGGAGCCTGCGTGCTCTCGGATGTTTCGGTAGGGGCAAAGGTGGTGCGCAAGGCTGCCCCTGATGAGAAGGTGGGGGTAATATGCCTTGAGGACGGCCGCCCCTCCATAGTGGAATACTACGAACTCTCCCGTGAAATGGCGGAGACACTGGACGAAAACGGAGAGCCTGCCTACAACTACGGAGTGATCCTCAATTATCTGTTCAAAACAGCGGAGCTGCCCCGGGTAGCAGGGGAAAAAATGCCCCTCCACGTGGTAAAGAAGAAGATAAACTGCCTTGACGAAAAGGGGGAATACATCCGTCCGGATGCCCCTAACGGCTATAAATTCGAGCAGCTTGTGCTTGACATGATACATCAGCTTTCTGCCTGCCTGCCCTATGAGGTGGACAGAGAACGGGAATTTGCCCCCATAAAGAACCTTACCGGGGTGGATTCCGTAGATACTGCGAGGGAGCTTCTGGCAAAAAACGGCGTTGTTCTGTGACATACAGCAGCTTTAAGCATACAGGAGGATGGTACTATGCTTACATTCAAGGTAAAGGCCCTGACTGAAAACTGTGCCCCGGTGACGGAAAAGATCATCGGACTGCTTGAGGAAAACGGTTTTGACTCCCCTGCTTTGCATATGAAGATAGAGCTTGTGGTAGAGGAGATATTTGTGAATATCGCAAGCTATGCCTACAAAGACACTGAGGGCGGCGATGCCCTTGTGGAGGCTGACATCAGCGGTGACCCTGCCACCCTTACCATTTCATTTACAGACAGCGGCATCCCCTTTGACCCCCTTGCGAAGGAGGACCCTGATGTGACCCTTTCCGCTGATGAACGGGGCATTGGAGGGCTTGGCATATATCTTGTGAAGAAGAATATGGACGATGTAAAATACGAGCGCTGCGGGAACAAGAACGTTCTGACCGTGAAGAAAGTGCTGGGATCAAAGTAAATGACGACTGAACTCAGGCACGACGACAGACTTCTCAGGAAAAGATACTTCCGCACACTGCTCCCTGTCATGTTTTCCATGCTGGGGGGCACAGCCAATGCCCTTATAGACAGTGCCCTTGTATCCGTAAGGCTGGGGCGGGATGCGCTCTCTGCCGTCACTCTCTCTATGCCTGTATATCTGGTGCTGTGTACTGTGGGCACCCTTATCTCCGCCGGCGCCATGATATGCTCCTCCCGTGAGGCTGGCAGGGGGAAGATGCACAGGGCAAGGGAATACTACCGCACTGCCTTTGATATGGGCATCGCAGCATCTGTGATAATTACCCTTTTCGGAGTGCTGTTCTGCAAACCTGTATCTATGCTGCTGGCAAACGGCTCGGAGCTGTGGGAAAAGGTATACTCCTACACTCTGGTGACATTTGCAGGCTCCGGTGCGTTCATCATGCTGTATGTGCCGCTGGGCTTCCTGCAGCTTGACGGAAAGAACAGATACATTTCCCTGTGCATAACCCTTATGGTGGTCTCTGACCTGCTGCTGGACGTGTTGCTCATCTACGGCTTTGATCTGGGGCTCGGGGGTGCGGCAGCGGCAAGCGTGGTGTCATCCCTGCTGGCAGCTCTGTGCGGCTTTTTTGCCCTGGGAACCGGCAGCACCAACTATACCCTGGGGAAGGTACACCTGCGGGGCAAAAACATTCTCCTTATCATCAAAAACGGCTCCGCCATGGCACTGGGCAAGCTCTATGACGCTTTAAAGCTGCATCAGCTAAATGTCATCGTGCTGATGGCAGCAGGAGAGGGCGGCGCTGCGGTATGGGCAGTGCTGAACACACTGTCGGAGCTGTCACAGATAATAATATCAGGCGTACCCCGTGCCGCATCCCCTATAATAAGCACCTACTGTACCGCAAGGGAAAACAGCGGCATACGCATACTCAACAGGATACAACTGGAAACTGGCCTCGCCCTGTCTGTACTGTACACTGCGGCAATAGTTATACTGCACCGCCCTATCGAGATACTCTTCAATATAAATGTGGATATGACCACAGCACTGATTTGTCTCGGGCTCAGTGTAGTATTCTCCTCTATGGGCATGATCTGGGAGCGGCATATGAATTCCATATCCCGCATCACCGTGTCCAATGTGTCCGCTTTTCTCAGAACACTTCTCCTGCCAATTGCCTTTGCGGCGCTGTTCGCATTCAGGGTAAAGGCGCTGCCCCTGTGGCTTTTTCTGCCTGTGAGCGGAGCTGTCTCCCTCCTGTATATGTGGGCAGTGGTGACAGTTGCATACCTTGCCAGCCGCAGGACTGACAAGCCCCTGTCCCCCGTGCTCCTCCTTGATGACACCCTTGAAAGAGAGCACAGGACACTCTCCTTCTCCATATCTGCAAATATGGATGAGGCGTGCAGTGCGGCGGAGCAGATCAAGGATTTCTGCATGGAAAACAGCATGAGCACGAAAGCGGCAATGAAGCTCGGCCTTGCCATAGAGGAGTTTCTGAACGTGCTCATTGCAAGAGTAGACGGCATTGCAAGCGTTGATGTGTTCCTGTTTGTTGTGAATGAGGTAGCAGGCATACGCATAAGCTGTGCCGGCAAGAAGTTCGATCCCTTCAGGGATATGGAGAAAAATGACGACCTGATGATGGGCGTGAACATGATAAGGGATCTCACCGATACAGTGGTGCACACCTACACCTTAGGACTTAATATCATCACTGTTATGTTTGATGACGAGAGGAAATAGAGCTTGACTCCACACTTAGAAGCAATAAATGACTCCCTCCTGGCAGACTGCGAAAGAGGGGCTGAGATAAACATCTCAAACCTTCTTACTTTGCTTGGGGACAACAAAAATACAGCCATAGGCAGAAAATACGGCTTTGCGGACATAAAAAGCTATGAGGACTACAAGAGAGCCGTGCCCGTCACGGGCTACGAGGAGCACAGAGAATACATAGAGCGCATGAGAAACGGGGAAAACGACCAGCTTACGGTATACCCCGTCATAGCCTTCTGCCGCACATCAGGCTCAACAGGACTGCCAAAGTTCATCCCTGTCACGGATCAGGTGTTCAGGCACTATCCCCTGCACATCAGCCGATACAAAAGCACTCTTGCAGCCGGAAACAGTATGCGCTTTTCCATCAACTCCTACAGATGTGATCCGGATGGTGCTGTGGGGAATGAAAAGGTCTTCTCCGAGGTGCTGTACAAATACTATCACGACATGGGCAAGCTGGATCTTTCCCATATGATAGGGGGCATGGAGCTGTTCTTTGTGCCCGAGATATGCGACATAATGTATGCAAAGGCATATGCTGCCCTGTGCGCTGACGACATGACGATCCTTGAGGGCGTGTACATAAACGAGGTCATCGACTTTTTCCGATACATAGAGGATCACTGGCAGGAGCTTATCGGGGACATATCAGAAAGGCGCATACCGGAGGACAGGGATCTGCCTGTCAGGGTAAAGGAAATGCTGCTGTCAAGCCCTGCCTCCAAGGAAAGGATACGCACCCTTGAGAGGGAATGTCAGAAGGGCTTTGAGGGCATAGCAAAAAGGCTGTGGCCGGGGCTGCGGCTTGTATGCTGTGCGGCGGTGCGGTCAAGTATCACCGAGCAGAAGCTGCTGCGGGGCTACATCGGGGACATCCCCCGCTACAACATGATATATGCCGCCACCGAAACGGTAATGGGGATGGCGACAGGGGTAAACACCTTTGACAATGTGCTCATCCCCACCTGCGGCTTCTTCGAGTTCATGCCCGCCGGTGAGGAAGGCGGGGCCACTCTCCTCCCCCATGAGCTTGAAGTCGGCAGGGAATACGAGATCATCGTGACCACATACTCCGGCTTTTACCGCTACCGTATAGGAGATGTGCTGAAGGTATCGGGATACATAGGTGAGGCACCTCTCCTTGAATTCTGCTACAGAAAAGATCTTGCCCTGAACCTTGCCGGGGAGAAGCTCACCCTCCCACAGCTTGAAAATGCATTCTCCTCCCTGAGAGATGAGGGCATCGAGGCGGAAAACTACCTTATGGGGCAGACCGTAGGCTCCATGCCAAGAAGGTACTTTGGCGCCCTGACCCTTGGGAGGGAAACGGGGGCTGATGTGTCAAAACGCCTTGATACCGCCCTTTGCCGCCTGAACTACGACTATGAGGATCTCAGGGAGCTTAGGATAATAGACAGACCCCTTGTGACCGTGCTTGACAGGCGCAGCTTTGACAGGCTCTCTGCCGCAGTGCGCACAGGAAACACCATACACAACAAGTCAAACCATATCATCACAACAAGGTATACACAAAAGGAATGGAAGGAGCTGTGCCGGAATGCCAGGGAAGAATAAGAAAAGCAAGACCAGATACCCATTCAGCATTCGCACCAAGATAACTCTCATCATACTCATCTCCTCATGGACAGTGGCACTGCTCATGATGTGGATAGGCTCAAACCTTTACCGTTCAGCCACCATAGACCACTACTACGATGTAGGGCTCGAGACCACCAAGAACGTTATGGCTCTCTTTGCAGAGGGAGAGCTTGAAAACTACGCCAAAAACCTGAGGGCATACAAGCACGGTGAGCTTTCCGGGGATGATGCGAGCGCAATCAGAGAGAGCACACGGTACAGGGACATCCACAGAGAGATCGCCAATATGCGCAAAAACATGATCTTCAACGACATCTATGTGGCGGTGTATGATACGGAGCTTCTGCGGAACCCTACCAACGATACCTCGTGGCAGCCCATATATTATATGTTTGACAGCTACCGTGACACCTCAAAGGAGTACACCTTCGGCTCCTCCAGCAGGATAGGCTCCAAATATGCCGAGGCCGCCGCCAATATGTGGGACACAGGGAAAATAACCGGTGAAAAGGTGGTCACCACCGGCAGCTTCGGCTATATCATGACCATCGTGAACCCCTATCAGTCTGACGGAAAGACTGTGGCAGTGGTATCTGTGGAAATATCCATGGATATGATAAACCAGTACCTCATCACATTCAATATCGCCCTTGCCCTTGCCACCCTTGTGCTGACCACGCTGCTGTGCATACTCATAGGCATATACTGCAGCAAAAGCATCGTCACCCCCATTGAGACAGTTGCCTCCGAGGCGGAGGAGTTCATCCGCAACAACACGGAGGTCTCCGACAAGCTGGACAGGATACGCACCCACGACGAGATAGAGCACCTGAGCCGCAACCTCATGCAGCTGGAGCTTGACACAAGGAGCTATATCAACAACCTGACCTCCGTAACGGCTGAAAAGGAGCGCATAGGAGCGGAGCTGAACCTTGCCACCCAGATACAGGCGGATATGCTCCCCTCCATTTTCCCCGCCTTCCCCGGCAGGAAGGAATTTGACATCTACGCCACCATGCACCCCGCAAAGGAGGTAGGGGGCGACTTCTACGACTTCTTCCTCATAGACAGCGACCACTTGGGGCTTGTCATTGCGGACGTATCCGGAAAGGGCGTGCCTGCGGCGCTGTTCATGGTCATTGCAAAGACCCTTATCAAGAACCATGCCCAGCTTGGGGAATACTCCCCCGCAAAGGTGCTTGCAAGTGCAAACACACAGCTTTGCGAGGGCAACGAGGCGGAGCTTTTCGTCACCGTATGGCTGGCTGTGCTTGAACTGTCCACAGGCAAGGGAAAAGCCGCCAATGCAGGCCACGAGCACCCGGTACTATGCCATAAGGACGGCACCTTTGAGCTGGTAGAATACCCCCACTCCCCTCCTGTTGCCACTATGGAGGGTATGCGGTTCAGGGAGCATGACTTCCAGCTCCTCCCCGGGGACAAGCTGTTCGTATACACCGACGGCGTACCCGAAGCCACAAACGAGCATAACGAGCTTTTCGGCACGGACAGGATGCTTGCCGCCCTCAATTCTGACACCTCCGCCTCCCCCCGTGAGATACTGGGCAATGTGAAGCAGGCTGTTGATGACTTTGTGGGGGATGCAATGCAGTTTGACGACATAACCATGCTGGGATTCAGCTATTACGGCAGCGGTCAGCAGACATAAAGCACGGCAACCGGGCATCGCACCGGGAGACAGCATTGTCATTGCTATCCTGATTATTCTTGACTTTTTGGGGTAAATGTAAAATCAGATTTCCATCCATAAGGAGGTCAAAATGAAAGGATATATCAAAAAGGCGGCTGTAACGGCTGCGGCTCTGCTCATATCTACGGCGGCTTTAAGCCGTACTGCGGTTATGGCAGCCCCTCCCACAGATTCATCTTCCGGAACAGGGACAAGCACTGATATCGGGACCGGCACCGATACAGGGACAGGCACTGATATAGGGACCGGCACCGGTACAGAGATCGCACCGGAGACACCGGAGACACCGGTAAAAACGGAATTAAAAGTTTATGTTGATAATACAGGTGATGTAGAGGTTGTTTACGGTACTGATATTCTCAGCCCTGAGCAATACACAGTAACATACGACCTGATCAGTCGATACGATGTGCGCACCGGGTTTAGCAAGCCAGTATACCCCGGCACGTACAATGTAAATGTCACCATTGCTGGTGAGACATATCCAGCAACAAAGTCAAATGTCCTTATAAATGATGTGGCGATAGATGTCTCTCAGCTGAGCGATATCACCATTTATCAGGATATGTATACATTTCGCCATGACGCCAACGATGAAGAGATCTTTGTGCCCTATACCGGGGAATACACATTTACAGGCGTAAAGGATGCCAACATCGTAAACAACCCCATCAGATTTGTGAATTACTCCGTGGAACCGGTCACCTATGAAGTGAACTTTGATAACCTCAAGCTGGTGTCATCACAGAACTGCTCCGGCATTTCCTTTGAACGGTCCCTTTATCCCATGACCGTCAATATCAAATGTAAAGGGGTGAACACGGTAAACGGCGGCAACACCGCAGCATTTATCAACCGTTCAGACCTATTAGTCACACTTAATATCGACACAGAGACAAATAACGGTGCCTCCTTCTCATTCGGCAGAAAGGACGGCATTTCCACCGAGACCCTCTATCAGCAGAACAATACCAGTAGTGAAGTGGAATGCACACTAAACGGCACATCTGTCGGCCCTCAGGGAACGAAGTTCACATCCATAGACCTGCCGGACGGCTATACAGGCAATTATACATACTCGGAGACCTCCGAATACGCAAACAACTACACCTTCGACCCCGACAAGGTGATACCCGAATTCAAGGCTACGATCATCAACCCGGCAAATAAGTATTTCACTCTGCTCACCGAAGACAAAAAGGCTGTGGGAGCGACTTCCCGTGAGCCTGAATCCGGATATATTGCAGAATCGGCACATATCGCCGGCATTAAGCCTGCAAAGCTTGAAAAAGGGCAGATAATCAAGGTGGACGATACTGTTTCCACCTACAGATCCGAATTTTACATTCAGGAATTTCCGGAGTCGACAAAGATAAATGCATTCGGAATGAATACGACCAGAGAAGATTACGTTGATTACAGTGATTATGAATTTGACCTGAAATGCGGTACCGCACAGGTGCGTGACACTATCTACAACGACTACACAATGGGCAGCGGCGGTGCTTCCATTATCACGGCGAAGAAAACAGCCAACGCAGAAGGCATCGGCATATTTGTAGCGGACGGAAACGGCTCCTATGCTGACCCCTATGAATTTGATGAGCTTTTAAGATACTCCCCCACACAGGATGCTCCCGTATGGTCAGATGATCTCCACGAAGGAGATGAATTCGTCATCTACGGTGCAGAGGGGAAAACTGTCAGCGTATCGGATAAGACCGATGTTATCGTTCTTGAAAGCGATACGGAATTTGACGTAGTCTTTGACAATGGGAATACTGAAAGAGCTGAACTAAAAGACGGAAAATATACCCTCAACTGCCCAGACGACAGATACATCACATCTGTGAAGAAAGCCAACAGCTACCTTGTGGTATTCGGCTCCATCGTTAAAGCCACAGTCGGCGACAAAGAATACAGCAAAATATTCACCTTATCTGAGTCGAAAGACGTGACCTTCACCTCCGAGAGATTTTTCAGGGTGAAGATGGGCAATACCGTTAAACCCGCTGAGAAGAGCGGGGATGTGTATACACTGACTGTCAATGTCAACGACAATGTGAACGTATATGACGCAAGCTTCTACATCGGTCAGCAGTTCTTTGCGGAGGACGGAGCTGAATATGTGGTATATCAGGGCGAAAAGTACTACTATAACTATGTTGATACCGCTCAGCCTTTCGATTTCTACGGGAGCGTATCCCAGTCTGAAATAGATGAAAAGGTATTCCAGATAGCAAAGGTGAAGTTTGTCGCTGACGACAGCCGCTATAACTTCAAGCCCATAAAACCGGAGGAAAATAACTCCAATAAGGTAGTGTTCATTACCAAAAGGGACTACAAGAACGGCATCGGCGTTTATCTTGAAAGCGGCAACGGCACAGCTTCTGCTCCCTACGACTTTAAGGAACTGTTTGAATACAAGATCGTAAATGGCACGGCAGATTCCTATGTGACCATTGCAGACCTCCATGCAGGAGACCGCATTACAGACGGGAACATCACAGCTGAGGTAAGGCAGGTGGAAAAAGATCGTGTCGTCCTCTGGTGTGACAATGCATTCTACATCAGCACGACAGGCACCGGCTACGTTTACCACCCAGTCAACTACGGCATCGCCACTGTAACTTTCACAGGTTTTGACAGCAATACTCAGATCACAGGCTTCTCCGCATACGATCAGAGCGTGGAAAACAGCAACGGCTGCGTGAATCTCTCACTGAATGACGGCACCATAGGCTTTAACCTTTACTATCGTGTGGCTGCTGCTGATGCAGACGGAGCATACATAAAGCCTTCTGGCACGAAGATACCCCTGTACACCCTTGATACAACAACTCTTAATGATACCAACTTCTATGTATGCAGGATCACCGTCCCCGCAAAGAACATAGCGGACGAGTTCGACCCCAATGTGTACAAGGCTGACGGCACCAGACTGAACCTGGGATTCGGCGAGGGGAACATATCCGCATACAGCGTGGCAAAGGCATATTACGACAATGCCGCTGAATATGACAAAGACAAGTCCGCACAGCTGAAGGAGCTTGCCAAGGCACTGCTGAACTACTGTGAATATGCCCAGAGACAGTTTGGCATAACACCGGTAATATCAGGCGACTGGCAGTATGTACATTATTATAATGATCCTTTCGACTCTAAGAATGAATGGAACGTATCCGACCTTGATACCGCTGTTGTAGGAGGCACATACAGCAAGAACTACCCTGACGGTGTAAAGTTCGCCTTCGGTTCACTTACTCTTGAAACCAAGACAGAACTCAACCTTTACTTTACCAACACCACAGGCAAGGAGCTGTCATTCTCCCTCATTGACGGTGAAGGAAAGGGTACTCTCGAAGCACCTGTTCAGAACGGCTCATATACTCAGGTAAAAATTACCGGCATAGCTCCGGAAGACCTTGCAACACCCTTCAAGCTGAAGATCACACTCGAAGGCGATGAAAGCGGCGACTATTTCGTTCAGTACGGACCTATGAGGTACATATACAAGCAGTACCAGAAGTATAAGCCCGCAGATGAAGAGACCGAGAACGACGTAATGTTCCGCCTGATGAAAGCACTGTACAAATACTATCAGGCTGCTGTGGAATATAAAGGATAACGAGGTGCAACATGAACAATACAGCATTTGAAGCTCCTGTACAGGAGATAATACGCTTTGACAGCAAAGATGTGATAATCACAAGCTACACACAGAAACCTGACGAACTGGAAGGCTCTACCGAAGAGTGATCCACATCCCCCCGCACTGTTCCGGCAGTGCGGGGGGGTTCTATGTCAGTGCGAGCCCGTATTCTCTGTGTGATCTCTTTGTGTGGTTTTTACCAAAGCAATTCGTAAGTTATTGCCAACTTGGGCAAGAATGAGAAGTTGCCAAAAGGACAGTATTCCTTTGCCAGCTTGTCTGATACGTCCCTGCATCTTGTCAGAGAGGTTTTGTTTGCAAACCACCGCTTGCCGTCGTTATCGAAAACCGACACCGCAAAATGATTTCTTTGTCGCAGTGTGTGCTGAGAAGAACAGCCCTCTTTGAACCCCACATTCGATGGATCCAATGCTTACCTGTCTTGTGTGCGATCTCCGGTGTAACTTTGCCCGGGGAGAATGACTGTATGTAGTGAAACAGCAGTACAGTTTCACGCTTTTTTCCCTTCGGGAGATCAGCATCCTGCTGGTTGTCCTTCCCCCGAAACTTTTCATGAGCATACCGCTCATAGACATCGCGAAAATCTTCATAAGCGGAGTCTGCATCACGATGACAGCATATGCCCGTGACATATTTCATTTCTTCATTTTTATCAGGATTCAGGATGTACTCGATCAGTTTTTTCGGAGAGGCGTGGATGCTTTTTTCAATGATGACAGGCATGAACATCACCTCACACAGCTTCATATGTCAGAGCATAGGCGAAGAATGCATCGAACATTCTTTTCAGGCGCTCATAATGGTCTTTCAGTTCGGATACATCCTTTTCAAAAACAGAGTGTGTACTGTTGGCGACCATGGCTATCTGATTCATGCTCGAATGGATCCCTCTCATGGGATAACTCAGGTCTTGAAATCTATCAAGGTCATAGAGTTTGATCTGTCCATTTCCGGCAATGTTCCTGATGTAAACCGCGGGCTTCATCCCGGCGATCGCTGCTCGCCTCTCAACATTTTTACATTCATTTTCGGAGAAGCGTACGAGCTTTGTTATGTCTCTTTTCATTTTGTTTTCCTCCTCGGTATGTAAGATACATAAAAAGGTCGGGCAGGGGCGATAGTCCCTGTATATGGATGTAGTGGGCTTTTAGCCCGAAAGGAGATATCTCCTTTCATAGCTTGCTATTCTCTACCCGACCTCCCATTTTCCCAAATGGGAATTATGGTTTCCCATCGGGAAAACGATTTATTCTTCTGTTTTGGTTGTATTTTTGATCTAAATCAGCTTGTAATCACTGTTGGTGCAACCATACCTGCAACATTGCAAGGCTCTATGAACAAATTATGTTGCAATAGTTGCAGGCGAGAGTTGCAGGGGGGATATGCAACGTTATGATGCAACGTTGCATATCTTTGTATTACGACCTCCCGAACAGTCCTTTTTTCATGGAGAGCTCGCCTACTTTTTCCTCCAGGGATGTAAGTCGTATGGTGAGTTCGCTGAACTGAACAGCAGCGTAAAACCTACTAAAAAAGCGCTTCACAAGGTATCGGATGCGTTATCAACACAGTTTCTTGCAGAATATGATGAATTGATAAAACCCTTCATACTGCTGCAGGAAGATGAGAAAAAGAGATCATACTGGAGCATAAAGGAGCAGATAGAACAGAACGAATGTGATTCCGTCATACATATAGTGCGCTCGCATAAGGCTAAAGGCTGGCAGACCTTCTATATCGCAGAAGAATCCTTCACAGCATTCATGAGACTGTATATAGAGCAGCTGTCACAGGCAGACTTCATGATCCGCAACTGTGATATATGCGGAAAACTGTATGTATGCAAAAAGACCCGTTACGCTACAGTCTGCGGAGATAACGAGTGCAAGAAAATTCCAAAGGCATATTTCCAACATTTTCCAAGTGCCGAAAAACGTGAATATAACTCCATTTGTGGGCAATTTGCAAAAAAGCGTTTTTCGTATGTTTTTCCCCTTTTTTGGGGTAATAAAGAACAAATAAAGAACAAAATTTCTATCACAGCGTGCCTTATTCTATAATCATAAACACGTTTTTCGAGATCGTGTTTTATCCGATAAAGAACAAATTATTGTTCCGGATCTGTACAAATTCCAAAAGTGAATAATTTTATTGTGCTTCTCATAAAAGTTATGGGAAGTTTTTTTATTTTATCGTATAGTGCGATAAGGAGGAAAAAAGATGAGAATACGCAGCAACGTCAAGAATAATTTTACCTGGGTGCATAATGTGTTTATCCATGACAAGAGGCTGACGATTGCAGAGAGAGGACTGCTTCTTCTGCTTATGTCTCTGCCTATGAACTGGAAGTTCACTGTGACGGGGCTGGCTTCAATGGTAGCAGACGGCAAAGACAAGATAGGGAAAACTCTTAAGGCGCTTGAAACACATGGCTATCTTTACAGGCAGCAGCAGTTCGATGAGAAAGGCAGTTTTACCGATGTACTGTACAAGTTCAGCGACGAGCCGATATTCCTTGAAGACGAGCAGTCTCTGCGCCCGGAGGATTTCACGAAGATATCCGGAGATTATGATACAGAGTTGCAGGATACAGCGGCACTTTCCACGTTTACGGAAAAACCGTGTACGGATTCAACGGAAACGGAAAATGCCGCCCTAATAAATAAAGAAATTAATAAAAGAAGAATATATAAATCAACTAAAAAAGATATATTGTGCTGCGAAGCAACACCACGGGCGTTTGCCGACGAAAAGCAGTCTGAACAGGAGAGTTCTTTTGAGACTAAGAAGAATATCAAGGCTGACAATACAGCAGCCTATGAAGAGATCATCGGGTATTTCAACAAGAAAGCAAACTCCAATTACAGACCTTCTACCGAAGCAACACAAAAACTTATCGATTCCTGGCTGAAACAGGGCTTTACCGTAGATGACTTCAAGAACGTCATAGACCGAAAATGTGCTGAATGGCTGGGTACGGATATGGCAATGTACCTCCGACCTTCAACACTATTCAACAGCAAATTCGAGGAGTATCTGGCAGCTCCTGTGCCCGGCAGTAAACAGAGCGGACACAGCAGAGATGATATCCCTGATTACAGCGTAGATATGATCGACCTTCTCAATGAATACCTGGAAAGTTGATCTTGCAGGAGAAATACCTACAGTACAGTATAATACTTTTGATTAGGGCTGGATGGTCTGTCCGGGATCTCAAGCGCGATCTTGCCCTCATCTATCAACGGTTATGGCAATGAACGTTGTTATCAATAATCATTTCGGCGCAGCTGAGGAGGAAGCCAGCCGCCACCATGCTCTTGAATCTCAGCTTATATGGGCAAGAGAAATGTGCTTTCCCAACAGTATTCTGTGGAAATGGAACTTCGGCAGCTGTGATGATCCGAAGGATCCGCTTATGATCTCCATGAGGAATTACTGCGACCATTTCGATGATTTTTATCGTGACGGATGCGGTCTCAATCTTTACGGACCTGTCGGAACCGGCAAGACATATGCAGCCGCCTGCGTTGCAAATGAGCTGCTCGAAAAAGGCCGTTCTGTCCATATGACTGACTTCTCCCGTATAATTAATAATCTCTGGGATATGAAGGACGGCAAGCAGAAATATCTGGACAGGCTCAACGAATATGACTTACTCATAATTGATGATCTTGCTGCCGAGCGCAATACGACCTATGCCAATGAAATTGTCATGAATGTGATCGACAGCAGATACAGATCAGGCAAGCCTCTTATCATAACCACCAATCTTACGGCAGAGGAGCTCTATAAACCTACCGAACTGTGCAAACAGAGGATATACAGCCGTCTGTATGAGATGTGTGTTCCGATACAGTGTGCTTCCCATAAGGACAGACGCAAGCATAAAATGACGAGGAACATGAATAAATACAAGGATATGCTTTGCATCACGACATGAAGGCAGCATAATATGCCCGGACATAATTCAGAAATATATTTTTTCGGGCTCCTTCTGGAAGAAAAATAAAAAATCACGGCGGCGGGTATCATAGAAAATGCTTCGGATCTGACGGATATCCGGAAGATATGCCCGTGTAATTTTCAGGGGCTCCGCCTGAGATATTGTACTACATGATCACGGCTTTTTCGGGGGTATGTCCCTGCTATTTTCAGTAAATCTGTGGTAGGTGACACCATCGGAATTCATAAATTAGAAACATATTTTTATCAACGCTATGGAGGTAGATTTATATGAAAAATCAGAACAACGTACAGGGAAATATCCGTATAACTTCTTATGAAGATGGCAGCCCTTTCACCACCGAACATGAGTTCTACGGTGATATAGACGAGAAGAATATTGCCGGGTTTATCGACTGCCATGAGTTCATCAAAAACTCCGGTGAAATGACATCCGATGAGCCCGTGCCGACTGTAAAAGAATACGAAATCATCTTCGGCGGAGATTATGAAAATGACGGGGACTCTGATACGGTGGCAGAGCTCGAAAAGCGTATCACTGAACATGACGAGTGTATCGAAAATCTCTATGACAGCGACGGCTACTACAGTGACAGTATCTATAAGATTAACAACAAACTCCGCAGGGCTAAACTTGCAGGTGCAGCTCTTTTTGCGGCACAGCTTCTTATCACGATCGGCTTCTTTTGCATACATCATAAGGTGGAGCATAGTGGCAGGTTTCTGACAGGTAAGACGATAAAATCATGTCCGGAAAAGATAAAAAGCCATCCCGGTCAGTGTTCTGGATGATATGTCTGAGCTGATGGATATGATAGAAAATTTTATTCCCAGGATCCACGAACTCATACGCAGGGCATCTAAACTCACTGGCAGATTTTTCTGTTATATGTCATCGCCTTATGTAAGATAGGAAGCTATACGACTTATCGGGGATATCTTCAAATATGATATGTGTCCTGAATTTGAGTTTCTGTACAACAGCATCTTCTTTGGAGATTATGCAGCACCGGAGGAAAAGGCAAAAAGCTGACAGTCAAAGTTTTGAGGAAATGGTCAGTGTTTATCATAAGAACGACGTCCATCTAACTTTCAAGGTGAATGTAATCAAATAACTGACACACTGGAGTGTGGCATAACAAGCGGTATGATGATGTGGAGTATTCTGATTATGATCGCTGAAATAGTGAAAAAGAAGGAGGTGGGCTGGTGAAGAGATCCATTGAATATCTTCAGAAGATAGATTCTGAGTTCCTGACCGTGAATCAGGTAGCAGAGTTTATGGGCGTGAGCAAGAAAACGCTGTATAAGCATATAGACACGTTTCCGTTCAGAGTCGAGAAGATAGGCCGAAGGTTGCTTATCCCTAAGAGGGCGTTCATAGAATATGTGCTCAGATCAAGGTGATATACGGCGGAGAATAGTGATCTGCGAGCATTATATGGATGTGAAGCAGATAGGGCAGTTTATGTTCCGGGCAGGTGATGGCAAACATATGTCCAGAACAGGAGATAGGGTGGGATATATTCTCCGGGGAAAGATAAAAAACAGTATCAAAACGAAGATATGCTATCATTCTCATGTGAGAAAAATGGTAGTCTGAGTTGGAATAGGGTGCGTGTGGACTAGAGAATCGCAAGCGTAGAAAAGTCGGGACTTTTCACCGAAATCCCGCTATCTGCTGGATTTCTTAAGGGGCTGCGCCCCTATTACCCCCGATGTGTTTAAAGAAAGGTGTGATATGTATGCCAAAGGCAAAAGATACAGTAGAAAGAAAGATATATTTTAGTAAAAATGAGTGGGAAGAGGTCTGCCGCAGGGCAGAGCTCACAGGCAAGAAACCGAATAAGTTCATCCGGGAGATGTCTGTCTTCGGTGAGGTCAAATTCTATGACTTTGAGCCCTATCAGACCATGGTATATGACCTGCGTTCGATAGATCAGAATGTGAATCAGATTGCCAGAGTTGCGAACAGCACAAAGAGCATATACGAACGGGACATCAGAGACCTGAAAGCAGAGTTTGCAAAGCTGGATGGTGTGTTCGATGCCTACTTCAAAGGCTTTGATTATAAGATTATGGAGTGATCACTATGGCGATAGTAAAACAGATAGCGATACATGAGTTACCAAAGAAATTTATTGATTATGTCCTTAACCCGAAGAAGACCGGAGACATGAAATATGTGACGGGTATAGGGTGTCATACTGATCCGGAATATGCTTATCTTGACTTCAGGGATTCATATACTTTGTGGTCGAAGAAATCATTTTGCAGGGCTTCTTTCGGAGAAAAAAAGAATGATGTGCTGTTGTTCCATTACATACAATCCTTCAAGCCGGAGGAGTGTACACCGGAGCTTGCTCACAAGATAGGTGTCCAGTGGGTAAAGAGAGTTTTCGGAAGCAAGCGACCCGTCCTCATATGCACTCATGATGACAAACAGCATATCCATAATCACTACGCAATATCGGTTTTTGACAACGAGGGCAAGCGCTGGTATATGAACAAGACCACCCTTAGAAAATGTCGCGATATTTCTGATAAACTGGCTCGTGAGTATGGTCTGTCTGTCATAGAGGAGCCGCAGTATCGTCCTACACAAAAATATGCAGAATGGCTCGCACGAAAAACAGGGACATCATGGAAAGCAAAGATAGCAGACCAGATAGATGATTTCATAGCCGATGAAAATATCCGGTCGGTCGATGATCTGGTCGAAGCCCTGAGAGCAAAAGGTTATACTGTGAATTATAACAAATATATCTCCATAAAGCCGCCGCACGGAAAGAAAGCTGTGAGGACTTTCAGGCTCGGAGACGGATATTCCATTGAATGTCTGGAGTACAGGATACAGCATAAAGAACAGGAGATATCCGAGGCAGAGGTGAGCAGCTATGATGGTGATCAGAGGGCGTATGCCATGTGTCTGAGAGAGATGCAGCTGATGGTATACCGCAAGACTGAGAATTATCATAAAGCAACATATTATGATCTTGTCCGCACAAGCAATCTGCTGTGTTTCCTGTCAGAAAACCATATCACCAGTGAGGACACTTTCAAAATGTTCATAAATAACACCGATGAGAAATACAGGGCTGCTATGGACAAGGTTAGGGAGATGCAGGAGAAGATACGCTTCGAGGAGAAGCTGCTGTCAGACAGCGAGAGATTCCTTGAGTTATGGAACAAGGAACGGCGCACTCCGAAGGAAACACAGGAACTGGGCAAGTATCAGGTGCTCATTGATCTGGAGATATATGAACCGGACAAAGTTGACATTCATCGCAAAAAACTCGAAACGCTGAAAGCGGAGCTTGAGAAGCAAAAAGAAGAAGCAGATAGGCTGAAAACAGACCGAAAAACCGCTGCGGCCAACTATCAGCTTTATCTCGATATGAGACCGGAATACGAGAAGATAATTGACCGTAAAAAGGCAGAGGAAGAACGGCAGCGGATAGAGCAGGAGCAGAGACAGAAAGACCGTGAGGTCATGGAGAGATATGACATAAAAAGAGAGAGTGATTATAGAGAAAACAGCCAGTGGAATTTAGCAATAAGATAGGAGTTAAGATTTTTCTTTACTATAGAAATTGGTATAGGTTTCTTATATGTTATTACTAAAAATGATTATTCCCAAATTGGAATAGCTTTATAATGTCCTTTTAGGTATTCATTAATTACTTTTTTATCAAATCGAACATCATAATTATCAAGCGAATAAATTGTAGAATAGCCATTTTCGTCTTTGTTGATAAAATTAATTTCGTCACGTCGAAGTAAGGACAGATCCATTAATTGTGATTCATGCGTAGTAACAATCAATTGAATATTCTTGGTTTTTGCAAGCTCCAAAAATTCTTCTACAAATTTTCTTGTAAGTAATGGATGAAACTTTCTATTAATCTCATCAATTACATACACTTTTTCTTCTTCAGATGTAAGTAAAACTTCAATTATGTCGAGTAATCTTATTGTACCATCAGATTCATCATCAAGAGAAAAAACGGTCTCAGAGTTTTTATGTCTAAAACTCATTGTTTTAAAATCAAGCATTCCTTCATCGTTTAGCTCAATTATATACATTTTACTTCCATCAGACATTCTGATTAAAACTGTAGGTTTGTAATCCGCTGGTAATTCCTGAAGGTGTTTTTTCTGCTCTAAAAGTCTTTGCTGTATTTCTTTGATCATATCATTAGGAAGATTAGCGGCGATTTTTTCTTCTGAAATTGGAACAATATCAAATTTGACGACACCAGTCGCAAACTCTGATAATTTTCGTGTGATTTTATCTATTCCTTCCGCATCATTCAATACAGAATAGTTTGTGATTGGACTTTCCGGTGAATTGACATCCAGTTTATATTTGATCCAAAAAAACACATCCCTAAAAACGCAAATCTTTGAACCTTTATCGTATAATGTAGCTTTGTTTTGATTCATTAGTTTTAAAAACAAAACAGAATTATCAGATTTTATATCTTCGCCATAAATATTCAATCTTTCAATGTGGTTTTTGGTACTTATATAATCACCAAGAGTAAACTTTCCGTTTATAATATCTCTAGTAAAAACATATTTTTTTGAACCGTTTTGCAATTCTTCATAAAGCCATTCATTTGTAAAAAAGGATTCAACCATAATTGCCTTAAATCCATAAACAAAAACTTTGCCATTTATTAGTATTTTTATCTCAAAAGATGTTGGTTGTTCCTTATATACTTCCTTTACTTTACAATACAAAGGGTATGATCCCGAATTAAAAGAATTAATAACTATTGCTTGAAAGAAGCCTAAAGCAGAAACCAAGTTTGATTTTCCGGATGCATTTGCCCCGTAGATTGACATAAATTTTAAAAGCTTGTTCTTACCTTGTATTTTTAATCTATTTGAATTATTTCTGAATTTTCCCGCTTGCATACTCAAATGCTGTGTATTGTAAAATGAGAGGAAGTTTTCAGTTGAAAAATCAATCAACATAATAATCACCTCAACTATTATACATGATTTATTATATAAAGTCAATAGAAAATTAGGAAAAATCTCACAAGTGCTCATATAATTAATATATCTAATTGAATAATATGCCTTAAAAGTGAAATTTTCACTTTAACCCCCTTGACAAGTGCCCGAAAAAGTGCTATATTATAATTAGCACTCAAGTGCATTGAGCGCTAACATATGACTATATCACAAAGGAAGAGGGTGAAATAGATGGCAAAGACAAAAACTAGCAAAAGCGGAACCCAACATAAAAAAATCGTTCCAGTCAAGCCTTACAAGAAGGCCGACGGAACAACCGTGAAGGGACACCGCCGTTCCACTCCTAATTAAGGAGTAGCAGCTTGAAAAAACGGGCGGGTGCATCTATATTTATATTTCAATTTAATTATAACGCACTTGCCCTATTTTTTCAAGTGCTAAGAGAAAATTTACAATTTTGAAAAACAGAAAGGAAGATGCTATGAGTAAAAGTAACACAAAAACAGGTAGAGGACCTAAGCCTTCAGAATTAACCATATGTATGTTATGCGCTAACGCCGCAGGAAGATGTGAATTTGAAGGATGCAACGAATATGTATTTCAAGATAATCTGACTTTACGTAAATTCAACAAGTCTAATGTTGCACATATTGTAGCATCAAGTTCGGAGGGACCTCGTGGAGATAATAAGCGCTCTTATGAGTTGTCCGATAAGCTTTCAAATCTAATGTTAATGTGTCCTGAGCATCATAAGCTGATTGATGATTCTGTAAATGATTATCCTGAAGATAAGCTTATTGAGATGAAAATGAAGCATGAAGAAAGAGTGCGAGAATTATGTAGCTTAATGTGCGCTGAACCTTCTGAAAGAGTTAAATTCTTCGTTCCTATCAAAAACTGTTCGAGTACACACATTGATGATACTCAAACAGCAGAAGCTATGCTTCCAAATAAAAAACCAGCAACACAACGTGGAATCACTATTTCATTATCTTCAGACAAAGAATATAAATCCAATGAGTATTGGAACGACTTGAACAGATTGTTAGTTAATGAATATCAAAGAAAAGTAAGGAACGTTCAAGATTATGATAGTAATACTCATTTTTCTGTATTCCCATTAGCACCGATTCCGCTCATAATTAAACTTGGATATTTGTTTATGGATAAAACGGGGGTTGATATTTACCAAAAATTCAGACAACCAGATACATGGGAGTGGATAGCTAAAGACAAAACGAATTCCTTCTCAAAAGAAAAGATAAAGAAACATGATGGTAATAAGGTGGCTCTCATACTTTCGCTAACTTATGAAATTGGTATTGACCGTATTGAATCCGTATATGATGCTGATATTATATATATAATTCGTGCAAAAAACCAAAATGTCGATTGTATAAAAAGTTTGGATGATCTATCTGAGTTCTGGCATTTATATCAAGAAATCTGTGACGAAGCCCGTAATATCGACCATACAGATGAAATATGTGTTTTCCCTGCAATGCCTGTTTCTGCCGCATTTGAAGTGGGACGAAGATATATGCCAAATGTATATCCTAAACTTTGTATCTTTGATGAATGTAATGGATTTGTAGATACTACAATTATAATAGGGGAGGAATAATAGATGACAGATAGACAACAAGCGTTAGGCATTTTACTTGATAAAATAGCCGATGAACTTAATATCACCGATACTATGATGGAACGAGCTGTTAGTAGCTATGAGGTAGTGGGTAAATGGATTGGAGAAGGAATTGATTACGAAGTATGTATAAAACCACAGGGTTCGATGAATTTAGGAACAGTAGTACGTCCGATTGATGATTCTGACGATTATGATATGGATCTAGTATGTTTACTTAAAGACGGGTATCGACTTGATTCTGATGAAATAAAAAATATTGTTGGAGATCGTTTGAAAGAGAATGGCACTTATAGAGAGAAGCTCGAACAAGAAGGCAAACGATGCTGGACTATGCAATATAATGAGTTCCATATGGATATACTCCCTTGTGTACCTAAAGAAAAAGTGTATTTACCTCTCGTATCTACAGCTATCAGGCTTACTCATAAATTAGATAATGGGGAGTATACTCCCAAATATAGCGATCCTGAAGCATATCATGATTGGTTTGTAGAAAGAATGAATCTGAATCATAATCTACTAGAGAAGAAATCCGCTTATGACAAAAACAAAACTGAAATAGACAAAGTTCCTACATATAAGAGACGGACGGCCTTACAAAAAGCAATTCAACTGCTTAAGAGACATCGTGACATAATGTTTAAAGATAATAATGATAATGCTCCAATATCTATAATATTAACAACTTTGGCAGCTCTATCCTATGATGGTGATAATAATGTTTATACCACTTTATCAAAAATCATACAGAGTATGCCTATGCATATAAAAGAATATGATGGAAAATACTTTATACCAAATCCTGTTATGATGGAAGAGAATTTTGCTGATAAATGGAATGAAATTCCTGAGAAAGCGACAGCCTTTTATACTTGGCTTTCATCGGCGCAAAAAGATATTCTTGAAGAACCGTTGAAATTTGCTGGTATTGATGATGTTGCCAATAACTTGGCATCTTGTCTAGGAGAATCGCCTGTAAAGCGTGCTCTAAACAAATATGGAGAGGAAATGAAATCTAGTCGAGACAAAGGCGAACTATATGTTAATGGGTTGACTGGAGGATTAGGGGCAAAAAAAATAGCATCATCTACATTAGTAAAGGGGCATACTTTTTTTGGCAAACAAAAGTTTTATTAAATTGAAGCCGTATACGTTAGCGCATCAAAGAGTAGATCTTAACAGTCGGTTTCCAGGAGGAGAAACACAAATTAAACGAGGGCAGCTTTTTTGGAAAGCAAAAATTAAACCCACACCTTTATCACGAGAATATAATATAGAGCTGTATTATCGTATAAAAAAGCTTCCTAGGATTTTTATAGTTGGTGATGGATTATCAAAACTTGATGATCCAAATTTTCCGCATCACTATCTGATTGATAGATACAACAAGCGTGTTGAAATATGTTTATTTCGATATGATTTTTCCTCAGATATGTTATTGAGCAAAACCGTAGTTCCTTGGGCAATTGAGTGGTTATATTATTATGAAATATGGATATATACAGGAGTATGGAAGGGTGGCGGTGAACATCCGAACACAAAACAGTGAAAATATAAAAAAGAGACTGTCATGTTTTTCTCAAGGCAGTAATAGTGTTTTAGCAGGATGCGAATATTTCCTTATAAGTTATTGTCATGTATCAAGGCGATAGTATATTCATAAAAGGACATCCGATAAATTCATGATATATCAAATCCGCCGTTTGTATAAATATGAGTTCATACAAACGGCGGTGAATTCTACATGCATTCGTACATTTCAGTAGACTATACGGTATATCATTTCACAAGTTCAGCAGTTTTATAAATGTTTCTGCTACTATTCTTGCTTCCTGCTCTGTGTTATTCTTGCCAAAAGTGATTCGGATTGTCCCTTCAAAATAATCATTTGGTACACCGATAGCTTGTATTACATGGACAAGGTCAGGGATATACATGAGAAGATACTTTTCGAGGAAAAGCTGCTGTCGGACAGTGAGAGATTCCTTGAACTATGGAACAAGGAAAGACGTACTCCGAGGGAAACACAGGAGCTAGGAAATTATCGCGTACTTTTAGACCTTGAGATATATGAACCGGGTAAAGTTGACATTCATCGTAAGAAACTCGAAGCGCTGAAAGCCGAGCTTGAGAAGCAAAAAGAGAATGCAGACAGACTGAAAACAGACAGGAAAACCGCTGCGGACAACTATCAGCTTTATCTCGATATGAGACCGGAATACGAGAAGATAATTGACCGCAAAAAGGCAGAGGAAGAACGGCAGCGGATAGAGCAGGAGCAGAGACAGAAAGACCGTGAGGTCATGGAGAGTTATTACAGAACCAAAGACTATAGCCTAGGAGAGATCCAAAGATGAAATTCAGATGCAAGATAAACTATCTGATACCTATGTTCAGAATTGTGATCTGATGTGGGATACTCGTATAGATTTTAAGATAGACTACGATGATCGTAAGGCAACTCCAATAAGCTATGAGCTAAGCAACCTCGGTGTTTATGAGGAATATGACATTGAAAACTTCTCGTCGCAGCTTATGGGAAAAATCAAAGATTTACTTGAATATACTGATATGTGGCTTGATAATGTTGAGGCAGAGGAATATGAGCCAATTAACATAAACATATAAACAAGGTTTAATAGTTTACAAATAAGCACCATGAAATCGTGGTGCTTGTTTTATTTTACAGTCATTTTATACAATTATCTTGGCAATTTTATGTGTATTATAACGAACATATAATACTCATCCTAAATGTTGTTGAATTTAAAGTTATATGTTAGGTTGCTTTATAATGGCTAATACGGATTAGCAGATGATAAATTGCGAAACATCTTGTTTCGCAATTTATTGATATTATTTATTCTTTTTATGATTTTGAACTTATATGTCATATAACTGCGACATATAAACTCAAAAATTATAAAAAATCCTATTGACAAGTTATTGCATAGGATGTATAATTATTATGTATAGCTTTTTAAGGGGTGCTTTAACATGAGCGATAACGCCAACAAGATAAAGCTACTGAAGATAGTAGGCTTTATATCGTCAGAATCCTCATCAACTATGCCTGTCACGACAAATCAGATAATCAATTATCTGGCAGGGATAGATATATCATGTGACAGGCGTACTCTCTACAAAGACATGGATCTGCTCATGGACAGCGGTCTTGGGATAGTAAAGACTGAGGTCGTCCGCGAGAATGCCTATTATATCGAAAACGATTCTCTTACCCTGGCAGAGCTAAAAATACTGATAGACGCAGTTCAGGCCGCAAATTTCATTACCCCTGATAAAACATCGGATCTGATAGAAAAGCTTATGGGGCTGGCAGGAACTCGTAAAAAAGAAATACTGCGCAAGAATACGACATTTTACAACAATCACAAGCACAAGAACGAAGACATATTCGATAATATAGAAAAGATAGAGATAGCCATACAAAAGAAACGACAGGTAAGCTTCTGTTATTTTGATCTAGATGAAAGACATAAAAGAGTATATCGCAAGGAAAGAAAGCGTTATGTTACCGATCCGGTCGCATTGGTATATAACGAGGACAATTACTATCTTGTGACATACAGCCGAAAATACAGCGAGGTCGTAAACTACAGAGTTGACCGCATGGATGAGGTTGAAGTGGAGGAAACTCCTCTCTGTGAGGAAGCACGTATACGCAAAAAAAGACCGCATACCTACACTGAACAGGTCTTCAAGATGTACAACGGCAGATCAGAGGAAGTTATCCTTGAATTTGAGCCTAACCTACTTGGAGCCGTGTATGACAAATTTGGTGAGGATCTCTTTATACATCGTGCAGATGATAATAAGCTACGTATTAAGGTCACTGTACAGGTCAGCCCGCCGTTCTGGGGGTGGCTCATGCAGTTCGGCGATAGAATGAAAATAGTATCGCCTGAGGGATTAAAGTCAAATTTTGATATGATATAGCTAAACAGATAAATGTATTTCGGAGGAAACCATAATGGGTAATATCGCTGATATAATAACTCGATGCCGATCATTAGGCGATGAAACAGAATGGTTTGAATATAAGCAAGGCGATGCTGTGAACAATGCCGATGATATAGGAGAATACATCTCTGCACTTTCCAACGGTGCAGCTATGCAGGGAGAGCCCTTCGGATATCTGATCTGGGGTATTGATAACGATACCCATAAATATACAAATACAAAATTCAATTATCAGAAAGATGTAAATCACGAGCCTTTTCAGCATTATCTAAGCAGATATGTTACCCCGACTATCTATTTCCATTTTGAGGAAGAAAATATAAAGGGTAATAGAGTAGTTCTTCTTTCTATCCCTGCTGCAAGGATAGTACCAACTGCATATAAAGATGTCCGGTATATCCGTATTGGTTCAAGCAAAGAAAAACTCAAAAAATATCCGGACCGTGAAGCGGCACTGTTCAAGATACTGTATGAGAAGGAAAATCCTGCTGTAAGCTGGGAGTCTGCGGTATCAAAGTATAAAGTGGCCAATATTGATAAGGTTGTTTTCAAGGAGTACCTACAGAAAGCCAGGGATGCGGGCCGTATAACATTCAAGGCGACAACACCTAAGTCCGTTATGACCAAACTTGAGCTGTCTGACGGTGATATGCTGCTTAATGCTGGTGCTGCGTTATTTGTAGATTGTGGGATAAATGAGCTGCAGATGGCAAAGTTCGCTACAGATGAAAGACTCACTTTTAACGACATAAAGCGTTATACAGGCTCAATATTTGATCTTGCTGACAAAGCTGTACAGTATATTGCTGATGCAATGGACTGGCGGGTAGAATTTGACGGTGGTCTTGAACGCAAGGAGTTTCCTGAAGTTCCTGTTGATGCTGTCAGAGAGGCTGTTATCAACGCGTTTGGTCATCGCCTCATCGAATCGCGACAGGCAGTTGAGGTGGCTATATATAAAAGCTATATTGATATTTATAGTCCCGGAGCATTTCCGGAGAATATCGAGCCGGAGCAGTTTATAAAGGAAGAACTCAAGCCTGTACGTAGAAATCCCCTTATAACGAGAACGCTATATTACTCTAAGGATATGGAGAGCTTTGCGACCGGATTAAAGCGAATACATGATGTCTGCACCGATGTTGGTGTAAAGGTTGAGTTCAGGAAAGAGCCATATGGCTTTACAGTGCGGTTTCATCGCCACTGTGGAAAGGGCTGGAATGGTAATCTCAGCACGGTAATTGAGAATCGTGCAGAGAATCGTGCAGAGAATCGTGCGGAGAATAATATAAATATAAGCGGAAAATCCCCGAAATCTGTTGAGAAAAGGGTTGAAATGGTTCTGCAGTATATACGTAACAATCCGACTGCATCTACGAATCAGATTGCTACTAATTTTGGCCTTTCCAGAAGGCAGATACAGACGGCCATTGACAAATTGAAGGCAAATGGCATAATGACCCGAAGCGGCTCAGATACAAGCGGTAAGTGGATTATTAACGAATAAAAACAATATATTATCATAATAAGGTGGTGAACAGAGTCATGTGGTGCGAAAATTGTCAGCATGAGACACAACAGGAAATATGTGAAATATGCGGTAAAAAGACAGACTCTGTTGTACCTAGTGAGGTATATTTCTGTAACGCCTGCAAAACACCTGTTATTCGGTATAAGAATGATGCGGATAAGACAAGATGCCCTTTATGTTCGGGAAAGACTCAATATTTAGCGACTGATATACGAGCTGTTTTTCCTGAGGAAAGGCTGTTATTTGAAATTCTTGTTGATAAGCCACTTGAATACAAAGAATGCTCCGTTTGGGCCAGCAATAACAGATATTATGTAGATGGAAAGCCGGTGGTGATATCCTCAAAGCATTATTTCAAGTACACACCGGAACAAATACAAGAAAAGCTAGACAAATACAGCGTAGATAACAGTTATGATACTTTTGAGGCGTTAAAACAGCGATTCATCACTGCAAATAGAGATAGATTTAACTATATAGTAGATGAGGCACATAGCTTTATCAAAGAACAAGCCGCAAAATATCCCATGGAAAACATAGTTGTTTCTTTTTCAGGTGGTAAGGATTCAACTGTTACGGCAGATCTAACGGTAAATGCTCTGCAATGCCCTTCAATAGTTCACATATTTGGCAATACTACGCTTGAATTCCCCATGACAGTCGAATATGCCGAAAGATTCAGGCGTGAACACCCATTGACAATATTCAAAACTGCGGAAAATAAAGAACAGGACTTTATGTCTGTATGCGAAGACATCGGACCACCGGCAAGAATGATGAGATGGTGCTGTTCTATGTTCAAGACAGGCCCCATTACGCGTGTTTTATCAAGATACTATCGTGATACACAGATACTTACATTCTATGGGATCCGACGAGATGAGTCGGTAGCAAGAAGCAAATATAATCGTGTAGAGAAGAATTCAGAGTCTGTGAAAATTCAGAAACAGACTGTCGCAACACCGATATTTTATTGGAAAGACATTGATATTTGGCTATATCTGTTTTCGACAGGTATAGATTTTAATGAAGCATATAAGCTTGGATATGATCGCGTAGGATGCTGGTGCTGTCCAAACAATAATACTAGAGCACAATTCCTCTCTTCGATATATATGCCGGAAAAATACAAAAAATGGCGCGATTTCCTGATATCCTTTGCCAAAAGGATAGGAAAGCCTGATCCTGAAATATATGTAGATACCGGAAAATGGAAAGCAAGACAGGGCGGAAACGGTGTCAAGGCATCTGAGGACATTAAGTTAAAGTTTACCAACTGCACATCTGAAGAACATGCAAAAATATACAGACTGAACAGACCGATGGATGATGAATTTATCAATATGTTGTGTCCGTTTGGCGTTATATCAAAGGAACTTGGAAGAAAGCTTCTGAACGAAGTAATTGTGCTTGATGTTAAAACCAACGTGCCGATAATGTCAGTACAGCCTTTTGATCAGGCTGACTACGAACATTCTGTCAAGATTAAGACCATGAATGTTGCAAATCACGATGATCTGCAAAGAATGGTCGGTTATCAGGTCAGAAAATTCAATGCATGCAGAAAATGTCTAAAATGCGAATCACTATGCCGATTTGGCGCTATTTCTATCATAGATGACCTTTATAGTATAGATGAGCAAAAGTGTAAAAGGTGCAAAATGTGCGTTACAGCCAAATATCTTGAAGGCGGATGTATGATGGAAAAATATTTGAGGACTAAAGAAGGATAATAACGATGAAGTTCAGAGCACATGAAACTTTTGCCATAAGAAAAGGCTGGCTTGGAAAAGGCTTGCGAAATATTGACAAGGAGCCGGAGGTTTTCGTAAACAAAACGGATAATCCGATGGATGTACTTGGTATAGGCGCTAATATGGTAAAAGCGCTGCGCTATTATCTACAAGCCACAGGACTTACTGAGGAACCCTTATCTGGTAAAAGAGCTCAGACGATGACAGAAATTGGAAGAATTATATATGAAAATGATCCTTATTTCGAGGAGATAGGTTCTCTGTGGCTTGTTCATTATGCTTTGTCCTCTAATGAAGAGAATGCGACCTCATGGTATGTGTTTTTTAACGAATTCAGTATGAATGAATTCAGCGAAGATGATTTTTACAAAGCTCTGCGCAAGTATGTAAGAATCATAGATAATGAAAAAATGCCAAGCTCAAGAGTAATAAGTGATGATTTCAAGTGTGTTATAAATACATATTGCGCATCGAAGCGGTCGTCGGAATCAGTTGATCCTGAGAATAATCTTGAATGTCCGCTCACTGAACTTGGCCTTGTAGATCTTGTAACAACAATACATGGTAACAGAATATACAGAAAAACTACTCCTAAATACGAAGATCTACCAATGTTGATTATACTTGCCGTGATACTTTGCAAGTATAAGGGAGAAAAAGAGATTAGGATATCTTCGCTGCTTAATGATAAATGCAGTATAGGTAATACTTTTAACATTGATACTCTTTCATTAATGAATATTCTATATGATCTGGAGAAAAATGATTATATCAAGGTTATCCGGACCGCCGGCCTTGATATTATAAAGATACTTACAGATATGTCGTTTGAAGAATGTATCAGAGAGTATTATTACAAACTTGGAAAGAACGGGGGCTGAGGATATGATCAGTGACATTATTGAAGTATCAAAAGGTTTTCAGTCTTCTGTAAATATAGAATATGATTTGAATGATAGTTCTAAGATTTCTGGTTTCATTCCTACTACATCTGGACTTGCAGTTATAAATGATATTATAACTAATACGGAAACTGATAGTACTGGAAGAGCTAAGATCCTCACAGGAGCATACGGCAGAGGTAAATCTCACATAGTACTTGTAGCGCTATCTGTATTGTATAACAAAGACTCCAAACTATTTGAAAAACTAATAAAGAACATACAGAAGATAGATAAAGATATCGCTCAGAATATACAGAATTATATTATTAGCAAGAAAAGATTATTGCCTGTTATAATAAACGGAAACAGCGGCAACCTGTCGAATTCATTCTTAAGTGCATTACAACATGCTTTAAGCGTGTATGGGTTAGATGATATAATGCCTGATACATACTTTGATGCAGCAATAGAATGCATAAATAAATGGGAAAGCGATTATCCGGATACTCTTAAGCGATTTGAAAAACAAATTGGATGCAAAGCAAAGAAATTCGTTGATGAGATGCAGCACAGTAACGAGGAAATATACGGTAAATTTATTGAAATATACCCGGAATTAACTTCAGGAGCTGTGTTCAATCCGTTTGTTGATGCAAATGTTGTAAACACTTATGATGGAGTAAACAAAGAACTCAAATCCAAGGGATATACCGGTATGTATGTGGTTTATGATGAATTCGGTAAATACCTTGAAACCAATATATCCAGATCGTCAGAAAGTGACATGAAACTTTTGCAGGATATGGCAGAAAAGTGTAATCGTTCTTCCGAACAACAAATGCATCTTATGCTTATCTGTCATAAAGACATCTCAAACTATATAGATGATGGATTACCACAGGACAAAGTTGATGGATGGCGAGGTATATCCGGTAGATTTGAGCATATTGCCCTGTCGAATAATTTTCACCAGATGTATGAAATCATTTCTTCTGCAATTGTAAAGAATAAGTCTGAATGGAAAAGATATAAAAAACAGAATGAGAGTGTTTTTGAAGAATTATATGATTCTGCAGTGCAGAAAAACTACCTGTCAGGCAAAGAAGAACTGGTTGTAAATGAATGCTATCCTTTACACCCTGTAACAACATTTCTACTACCGAGGCTATCTGAAAGGATAGCTCAGAATGAGCGTACTCTTTTTACATTTCTTACAGCAGATCAAAGAAATACCCTGAGAGATTTTGTAAACACATCTGAGGATAAATTCCCGATACTTACACCAGATAGACTTTTTGATTACTTTGAACAGGAATTAAAACGTGAATTACGCGCGTCTGATATACATAAGATATATCATCTTGCTGTTACACTGCTGAATAAGCCTGATATAGATGATCTTCAAGTAAAGATAATCAAGTCAATTGCTGTTATTTATTGTGTTGAGCAATTTGAACGAGTTTCACCGACTTTTGAGACTATAACAGACATCTATAGTACTATATATGACAGAAAATATATTTCTGAAGCTATAAATGATCTTATAGAACACAAATATGTAGTTTATCGTAAAAACAACAATATACTGTGCTTAAAAGAATCAAGCGGGGTAGATATTAACGCAGAACTTACAAATGAAGAAACAAGGGTTAAAAATGAACTTGATACAGTCACTGCGCTTAATATCATTTCCCAAAATAATTATGTGTATCCTGTAAGACACAATGAGGAAAAGTGTCTGACACGATATTTCTGCTTCAAATTTCTGAATTGTCTGGATATTATTGAAGGACATATTCCTGAGATGGTTAAAGGTGCCTCAGGATGTGTTTACGGAGTAGTTTTTTCTACAGAACAGGAATATAAAAAGTTTTCAAGCAAAGTAAAAAAATCAGATGCTATTCACGATGAGGTATTAGTTATCCCTGAAGAATATAAAGATATAGATTCTTTAATATATAGATATCTTGCGGCGAGCAGACTACGAGATTTGTGTGCATCGGAAGATGAAGTCCTTAGAAGCGAATATCAGATGATAGTAGATGATCTTGAGACCGTGGTCTATGGGTTTATTTCGTTATACACTTCACCTGAGAAGGGTATGAGTTCATATTACTATAAAGGAAAAAAACAAAAAGTTACAAGAAGATCTGAGTTAACAGAGCTTTTATCTAATATCTGTGATGAAATATATCCTCACACACCAATAGTTAATAATGAAAGCATAAATAAAGATAAGCTACCAGGCGTAGCTATAACAAGCCGTTCCAAATTGATTTCTGCAATACTTTCTGCAGAAGATGAAAATATAGAGGTGGATTTAGGCCTTACAGGTACAGGTCAGGACGTATCTTTCATGAGAAGCACACTTGTAAGAACCGGTATTCTTTATAAAGACTCTGATAGGTACATTTTGACAGAAGATTGCAGCGATGAAAGTATAAAATATGTTTTGTCGGTAATACACAACTTCTTTACTAGTACCGCTACTGACGGAGAAAAATCACTGGGTGAACTGTATACAATACTTACAGATAATAAATCCGGGATTGGAATGAAAACCGGTCCGATACCTGTATATATCGCTGTCGCGCTCCGTGCAATAAAAAATGATCTAATATTCAAATCAAATGAGAATGAAATTAGGATCAATGCAGACCTGCTGAATAGTATAAATGAACGACCTGATATCTATACTGTACAAATGGAGAACTGGAGCGACGATAAGAAGGAGTACTTAATAAGCCTTGAAAGCTGTTTTGCTGACCATATTATCGACAAAGGTAGAGCAGCAAATACAATTACGGCAGTAGTTAATGCTATTGACAGATGGTATCTTTCCTTGCCAAAGTGTGCTAGGGAACTCGAAAAGGACTATATGACAGGTAAAGCCATAGCTTCAAATCATAAAAAGTTCTATAAGTTGCTAAAAATACCACAGAAAAACGCTCATAGCTTTTTAATGGAAAGAATACCTTCAGAAATGAAGTTTGATGCTGTATCTAGCACTGTAGCGGATGTAGTGAAGGCATGCAGAGAAGAACTTGATATAGCAAAGAATACTCTTATAAAGCGCATCATTTGCGAAACTAGGAATATTTTTGACAAGAAAAAAGAAAAGTCTCTTAGTATCATAATGAAAAACTGGTACGCAACTCTATCTGATAAGACACATGAACACCTTTTTGCTAATAATGAGAATATGATTCTGTCATTAATACAGAATATGACTATTGATGAGGAATCGTTCGCTCAGAGGCTTGCGAAAGTAGTTACCGGTCTTGATGTTAATGACTGGAGTTTTTCAATTCTTGAATCCTTTATAACAAAATTAAAGGACTTCAAAGATACCGTAGAAGAGTATAATATACAATCTCATGAGTCAGAAAGTCAGGGAAGTAGTTATAGGATCACGGTCACTGATGACGACGGTAATGAAAAGGTAATGAGTTTTGATAAGATTGAGTATAGTTCTCGTGCTAAACTCCTTTATCGTGACATAACAGGTGCCATATCTGATATGGGACAGTCTATTACAGAACAAGAAAAGCGGCAGGTTCTCTTGGAGATACTTGAGAGCTTATGTTAATGAGTGGAGATGGACAGATTGCAGGATCGTATAGCATATTTTGACAATGCAGCTACGACATTCCCTAAACCCGAATGCGTATATACAACAATGGATTCATTTGCAAGAGATTGCGGAGTAAGTCTCGGAAGAGGGCAGCATAAATTGTCTGCAAAGGCTTCGTGCATAGCAGATGAAACTCAGGAAATGATCCTGCAGCTGTTCCACTGTACAAATAAAAAGACAGTATTTACAAATTCCGCTACTGAAGCTCTTAACATCATATTGATGGGCATTGATATACCAGCAGGTTCTACAGCTTATATATCGCCATTTGAGCATAATTCGGTTACAAGAACATTGAATTATTTACAGAAAGCAAAGGGCTTTACAATTGAGCAGCTTGCAGTGAATAAGAATGGGTATGAGTTTGACATTGAAGAAATATCTAAACAGTTTCGCACAAGGAAGCCATATTGTGTTATCGTATCTCATGCCAGCAATGTAACAGGTGCAGTAGCTCCGGTCAATGAGATCTTTTCTCAGGCAAAGAACTATGGTGCTATAACTATTCTTGATATGTGCCAGACTGCCGGACTTATCGATACTGATATCAGTAGTAGTATTTATGATTATGTAGTATTTGCAGGGCATAAAACGCTTTACGGACCTCTGGGAATATCCGGATTTATAGCTGGATTTCCTGAGCAACTGAAACCTGTAATATACGGCGGAACCGGGATTGAGTCTGCAAATCAGGATATGCCGCTAACTTCTCCAGAGAGGTTTATGGCAGGTAGTCATAATACAACTGCAATTGCCGGCCTTAATGCAGCACTAAAATGGATAATTGAAACAGGAATTGAGAATATCTATTCAAAAGAAGAACAAAACACCCATAAACTTATAGAAATTTTAAAAAAATACGATAATATACAAATATTTGAGCCTAATCATAGGATAGGCGTAGTATCATGCGTTTTCGACGAATATACAAGCGATGAGATAGGTCAAATACTCAGCAAACAGAATATTGCATTTCGTAGCGGTCTACAGTGCGCGCCTTATGCACACAAGTTTATTGGCACATTTCCAGCAGGTACAGTAAGGTTTAGTGTTGGATATTTCAATAATGATGCGGATTTTGAGATGATTGATCATGTTCTTAAATATATTTATGAAAATGGATAGGCAGTGATTCAATGGGACTTAATGAACTAGATATTAAACTGGAATACAGGTCGTTAAGACAGAATGTTGCTAGAGATTTCTTGATTCCATGTTTGAGAAAAGCAATATCTTATGATCGTGCTGTAGGTTTTTTTTCCTCAACATCTCTTGCAGATATTTCCTATGGAATAGAAGGATTATCTTTAAACAATGGAAGAATAAGACTTATTGCATCTCCTAAACTATCTGATGAAGACGCTGAAGCAATAAACCAGGGCTATGTTGATAGAGAAAAGCTTATTGCAGATGCTTTGAATATAGAATTGCGGTCACCCACTAATCATTTTGAGAAAGAAAGACTAAATCTTCTGGCCAATCTTATCAAAGACGGCATTGTAGACATTAAGATTGCTTTGCTAGAACATAATAAAGAGATAGGCATATATCACGAAAAACTAGGGATTATTCGTGATGAAGACGATAACACAATCGCTTTTTCGGGCTCTATGAATGAATCAGATACCGCTTTTAAGATCAATTATGAAACAATTGATGTTTATTGCTCATGGATGAGTGATGAATCCAGAGAAAGAATAAGGATAAAGAGAAATGCATTTGATTCTATATGGGAAGATTCTGAATCCGGTATTCAAGTGATTGATTTTCCGATTGCTGTAAAAGAAAGACTAGTTAGTACATATTATTATTCTGATGTGGATTATGATAATGTGCCTATTCCTGAATATATAGATGATAAAGTGGAAGCGAAACCAGCCATTGGTGCAAGAGTACCAGATGAATTTAAATTTCACGATTATCAAATAGAAGCAATATCAGAATGGGTAAAAAACGGACATCGTGGGATATTTGATATGGCGACAGGTACTGGTAAGACATATACTGGTTTAGGAGCTGTAGCAGCATTAAATACTGAATGTAAAGGACGATTAGCTGTTTTTATAGTATGTCCATATCAGCACCTTGTTGAGCAGTGGGTACAGGACATTAAGCTATTCAGTATGAATCCAATAATAGGATATAGTGCATCACCGCAAAAAGAATGGAAAAAGAGGCTTTCGGATGCAATAAGAGATCAAAAAATCAGGAAGGACAGGAGCTTTTTCTGCTTTGTTACAACAAATGCAACATTTGCGAGTGGTTTTGTACAAGAACAGATAAACAAAATAAAAATGCCTATTCTTCTTGTAGCAGATGAAGCACATAACTTTGGCGCTCCATCGTATACCAGATGTCTAGATGATCGATTTACATATCGATTAGCACTCTCAGCAACGTTAGATCGTCACCATGATGAAGAAGGAACATCATATCTATACAATTTCTTCGGAAAGAAATGCATAGAATACCCACTTAGTCGTGCTATCGATGAAGATAAACTAACTCCGTATAAATACTATCCGGTATTAGTTCATCTTAATGATGATGAACTTCCGCATTATGAGGAGTTATCGTATGAGATAAGCAAATGCTTGATTAAAGGAAAGAATGGGAAGTGGAAACTAAATAAGCAGGGGGAAATTCTCGCACTTAAAAGATCTCGTATTGTTGCAGGTGCTTCAGAGAAGTTAAATGTACTTAGAGAAGTGATACTTCCATATATAAAAGATAATAATATTTTAGTGTATTGTGGTGCTACTAATGTAATTGATGAAAAATCTGATCATTCCTATACTGATGAAGCTGATGTTCGTCAAATTGAAGCTGTAATTAACATATTAGGGAATGAATTAGGAATGGCAGTTTCGAAGTTTACCGCAGATGAAGATATGGAAACTCGTGCAATGATAATAGATCAGTTTCAAAAGAAAGAAAAGCTTCAAGCTATTGTTGCCATCAAATGCCTTGATGAAGGTGTGAATATTCCTGGCATACGTACAGCTTTTATTCTTGCTAGTACTACAAACCCTAAAGAATATATTCAACGTAGAGGACGTGTGCTTAGAAAAGCGAAAAACAAGGATTTTGCTGAAATATACGATTTTGTAACATTGCCTAGAGAACTTGATACAGTTGCATCACTAACTGAAGAGCAGGCCAAAAGAGATTTATCTCTTGTAAAAAATGAGTTGGTTAGAATTAAGGAATTCGGAAGATTGTCTATGAATCCAATGGATGCAGAAACGTTAATTTGGAATATTCAAGATGCATACAACATTATTGGTGATGAACCTAATGAGGAGGAGTTATAATGGCTGAAGAAATAAAAGTTGACAAAAAAGCGGTTGAACGACTCAAGAGATGGATCATATATATGGAGAATCAGAACATAAAAAAAAGGACAACGAGTGATCCGGAAATGATTAAGGCAATAAAGAAGCGTATTGAGGAGGAAGCCAATGCTACTAAAATCAATTAAGTTAGTGAATTTTCGTCAGTTTAGAAATGAAGAGATAGTCTTTGCATCTGGTGAAAATGGTAAAAATGTTACTATAATTCTTGGCGAGAATGGTACTGGTAAAACAACTTTTGCTCAAGCGTTTTTTTGGTGTTTGTACGGAGATACAGAGTTTTCTGATAAGATAATTATCAATCGACTCGTAGCAAACTCACTGCTATCAGGACAAAGCGATAAAGTTTCCGTTGAGCTAAAGCTTTTCCACGGAGATAATTTCTATACTCTTACTCGTGAACAAACTTATACTAAGGACACATCTGGCAATGTAAAGGGCTCAAATACTGTTTTTGATATATTACGTCGCGATAAAAGCGGCAATACGACAACTGTTAAACCTACTCTTAGAGAATCAGAAGTCAATAGTATTCTACCAAAAGAACTCTCTAAATATTTCTTTTTTGATGGTGAACGTATCGAAAGAATGAGTAAAGATATCTCCACTAACAAGAAAGCTAATGACTTTGCAGATGCAGTAAGAAGCTTATTAGGATTAAAAGGAATGGAGAAAGCAATTCAACATCTCAATCCTGGTAGCAAAAATAGTGTCATAGGTTCTTACGAAGCAAGTTTCGATGCTAGTAGTAATTCAAAAATAGCAGAGTTAACAAGAATAATAAATGATAGTAATGAAACGATCAGAAAGCTGACTGACCGAATTGAAGAATTGGATCGACAAATAGAACTTGCCCAGAGTCGTAAGATTACTAAATCGGAAGAACTTAAGCAATATGAGGACGGAGAGAAACTCCAGAATCAGAAAGAAAAACTAGAAAAAGATATTGCTGCAGCGGAAAAATCACGTTCAAATATGGTGAAAACTATCTGTTCTGATTTTTCTACCAATTGTAGTTCTTTTTTCTCTGTGTGGATGATTCAAAAAGCTATGAAAATGCTTCAGAATCGCGATTTTACTGGTAAAGATATTCCACATATGCATGGAGATACAATAGAATATTTGCTAAAACAACAAGTATGTATTTGTGGTACACATCTTACGGAGGGATCTGTTCCTTATGAAAAAGTAAAGAGCCTAATAGATTTCCTACCACCTAAATCCCTTAGTTCAAATATTGGTGATTTCAAGAAAGCGGCAGTCAGGAGAGTAAGTGCTGCCCAGCAAAACAATCTGCAGGAAATGATCTCGGAACGTCTTGGAATTATTGGTCAGCAAGAAGATGATCTTACGAATCTTGCAGAAGAACTTCATGCTGTTGAGCAAAAACTTAGCGGAGATGATGTTAGAGCTAAGGTGAGATCAATCAACAGCGAGATTCAGCAATGTGATAAAGTTATCCGTGATAGTACTAAGGAACGTGATGATTGTATCAGTAATCGAGGATATGCGTTAGGTCAAAAAGAAAGAGCTGATACACGTCGCGGTGAGTTAGCTTTACTTGATGATAATAACAAAAAAATCGAGATATATAAAGCATATGCTGAGCAAGTTTATCAAGAGCTCGTTGAGTTTTACAAAAATAGTGAGGATGCCGTTAGAACAAAACTTCAAGATACTATTAATGAGATCTTTAAGCAGATATATGAGGGCGGATTATCTCTGACAATTGATGAGAAATATCATATATCAGTATATGCTAATGATTATCAGGGAGATGTTGAAACTTCAACTGCACAAAGTATTTCTGTAATCTTCGCATTTATTACTGGAATAATAAAGTTAGCTAGAGAAAACAGAAATGCTGTAGATGAAGATGAAAAATTACTCTCTTCTGAGCCTTACCCATTGGTTATGGATGCACCTCTTTCAGCGTTTGACAAGCGTAGAATAAAGACAGTATGTACAGCTCTTCCAGAAGTTGCCGAACAAGTGGTTATTTTTATAAAGGATACTGATGGTGACTTGGCAGAAGAACATATGGGTGAAAAAATAGGAAGCAGACATAGATTTGACAAACTTAACGAATTCGAGACAAAACTGGTTTAAGGAGGAAATAGAATGTTTGATAAACCATATAGATTAAGAGGAATCCATTCTAAAAAGGCCAGAGAACTAGTGGCGTTCTTTGATAGTGTAAGTAAAGCCCAATTTTTTAAAGCAGCAAAGGATCTATATGCATTTTCTCCGCTCGTTGGGTTTTTATATAATAGACGTTCTGATATTGATCATACAAAAAGTCAAGAAACGGGAGAAGAGCTTGATTATAACATCATGGCTGAACAGGTCCTTGCAGTTCAAGAAGATCTTACTTTCCATTTTTGTTTAATAATGCTTCTTGATAGTGAATATGAGCCTAATGAAGAAGCGAGAATAGATAAGGCATTCCGTTATATTGGAAAAAATCAAGCAGATGAAGAAAGATTTGACGAATATGTACGCGGCGGTATTGATGTGCTTCATGAGAAATTGATAGAAGATGGCGGTACTCCAGATGAATACGTTAAAAGATTATATGATTTTATAGATGACATTCAAGATCGCTATAATGAACAAGTAGATACAGAGACTTTAATGAGCCTTTGCATCAATTAAGGGGATTTTGCTATGGAGAGGGATAAATGTCAAGCTGCATTAGCGCAACTGCTTACGATAGCATCAACAAATGGGTACATTACATTTGATGATATAATGCAGTGTGCTGACAATCATTCCCTCTCTATAGGTGAATTTGATTGGCTAGCCGAAATGGCTGGGGACAGAAATATTATAATATATGAGAAAGAACCTAATCAAGTAAACTCAGATGATGAAGAAACTGAAGATTACTCAAAAATAAATTTCGAGGAAATATTTAATCAAGTCATTTTATTATCACCAAATTTAAAACCTTTAATTGATTATGTGCGTACTATTATGCCTCCTCAAAGAGGAGAGGTCGGATGGCTTAAATATCAAGTCAAAGAAGGAAACAAACACGCTCGTGAACGCATGATTAAAATGTATATGCGTTCAGCTATACGTATCGCATTTTCTAGAGCGATAAAGTATGATCTTGATGTTGAAGAGACAATTGGAAATGCTTTCGTCGGACTTATAAACGCAGTAGATAAGTATGATCCTGATTATTCTGGCCCTTTTGGTTCGTTTGCTTCCTTTTGGATATTTCAATATATTTCCAGAACACAAAATACTCCGAATCCCAATATCTATTTTTCCGCCAACCATAAGGATTTAGTTAGTACAGTATATCCGTTACTTAAAGATAAAGGCTGCATAGAGTGTGAAGAAGTCTTTCGTTGCGAAAAAGTAATAGATTTAATCTGTGAAAAGCTCGATTGTGACGATTTTAAAGCTTACGATGTTATAATGGCTTCTGTGCCTAGTATTTCTTTAGATGAATTAACTGAAGAAGCTTATTGGTCACTAAGATTGTATTGTTCTGAGGAAACATTACTTGATGGGTTTAAGGATGATAAAAATATTAAAACATATCTTGATAAACTTCCACAGAAACAAAGAAAGGTCATTGAAGCACGTTATGGTTTTGGAGATGGTAAGGAACATACTCTTGATGAAATTGGTAAAGAAATGGGAGTGTCTCGTGAGAGAATTCGTCAGATAGAAGCTAAAGCAATACGAATGCTATGCAACTATCTAAATATTAAATACCAACAACAAAGAGATAAACATACTAATGAAAATAAAACAGTACTTAATAGCAAGAAAAAGAATACTAGGACTTCGAATATTAATCCCATAATACCGGGCAGGGTAATAATATCAAAAACACTTTCTGATTTTGATATGAGAAGATTTGTGTTTAGTGTTAATGGAGGGGCATTTAAGAACGGAACATTAATAATACTATATCCTTTAGATGGTGAACACAATCAATCGTTCTATAATCATATATTTGAATTGATACCTTATGATGAAATTTACTTCTATGTAAAGACAACCAATAAAGAAAAGTATTGGTCTATAAATATGGGCAAAAATCCAGAAGAATTTGGAAAACTTCAAATTGATGATATTCATGATGGAAGCACAAATATGCTATTTAGATTTGTTCCTCTTGGATATGATGAGTATTATATAATAAATCGAGATGGACTCTATATTACAGTAAACTCAAATGGACGTGTTTATGCTACAGACTTGATGAATAATGAAAGACAGATATTTAAAGTGAAATATGATGAGCAGTACGAACAATATCGCACTTCCCTCTGAAAATGCGCCCGAATTCATTACTTTGTATGAAAATTCAATTGATCTGATAAATTACGCAAGGCATGTTTCATCAAGACAGGTCAATATGATACAGCTCCTTACCTTTTATGCTCTGGGTAAATGGATAGTTGATGAACAACAGAACGGGCAGCAGCGTGCTGCATACGGTAAACAGGTCATTTCAGGTTTATCCGCTGCTCTCAACGCCCATTTCGGTAAGGGCTTTTCAGAGGATACATTGAAAAATGCCCGTAAATTCTATCTTACATATAAGGACAGAATTAGTGAAACAGTGTTTAGCCTTTTGGAGAAAGAGCCGCCGTTCACTGTCCCATGGTCACATTATCTCCTGCAAATGCGCATAAAAAATGAAGATGAGAGACGTTTGCCCGTATTTATGCGCGCAAAGTCGGATGCTGCGTACTTTTCCCGGATTACAGGCTCGCTCCTTCATACCCATTCCCAGCTGCACCTAATGACTGCTTTTCTGCATACAAATGGCTGCTCAGGCATTCGGCCGGTAAGATCGCAGTATGTGGAGAGAGTGCGGGCGGTACACTTGCTATGGCGGTAACACTCCGTGCTGTAGATGAGAATATAAAGCAGCCCTGTGCTCAGATGCTGATGTATCCTGCGGCAGGAAACGTTGGTGAGACTGAATCTATACGCCTTTATCGGGATACACCAATGTGTAACAGCAAGGATATGGACAAATACGGCAAATGGTATGTGCAGGATGAAAGTGCGGGAAAGCTTTTCTATCGTTCTCCTGTTGAGGCTGATTCATTTGACGGAGTGCCCCCGACATATATAGAGACCGCTGAATATGACTGCCTGCGTGACGGCGCTGTAATATATGCCGAAAAGCTACGGAAAAACGGGATAAAAGTAGAGCTCCATCAGACAAAAGGCACTTTGCATGGTTATGATACGCTTCTTGGCGGCAGTATCGTAAAGAGGCTCATTGCCAAGCGCATCACATTCCTGAAAGAGTATTTAGGCTAAGGCGTGATACTTAACGATCGGACAATAGCTGATCAATTCAAACATTAAACTAACCCCTGCGAGGTTGTGAAAGATCTTGCAGGGGTTAGCTGCGTTGGATTGTAACGAATGGATATATCGGATTTATAGCGAAGTGTATCATATGTGCAAAATGCACTAAGAATACACGGTTGATTTGTTTAAAACGGAGAAATGATAAATACAAACTCTCTTTTGGTCAAAATTTGACCAAAAAATTATGTGGATTTTCTGAAAAAAGGCCGAAAAGTAGTATAATATAAACAAAAACGCAAGCCAAAACTTGTCAGAAATGTGCTATACTATACAAAAATCGTGGAAATTCTTTGGTCAAAACCTGGTACAGACAAACCAATTTCTATGTGATAAAATATTTATGTAAGGAAACATAAGAAACGCAATGAAAGTCAGGTAATGCTGATCAGCGTCAGGTAAACTGTTCAATTCCTGCGGCGGAAGTGTCCAATTTCAGCGGTTGAGTTGTTCAATTTGAGCTGTATGTATTTGCTAAAAAAAAGTATACCACTTCGAGACAAAATGCTAGCGAAATAGTATACCACTTTCAAAGAAAAGCCTTATAATATAGAATGAATAATCAATCTGTATTATGGAGGCGGAAAAGGAGGTAGTAACAGTGGAAATATGCACAACACTGGCGCCGCGGATTTATGCAGTATAACAAATTACGAAAACATACCAAAAAGTGATCGATTTCTACATATATAACAAATGCGTCGGGAACAAGACTAAACAGAACTAAACACTTCAAAACAGAACAAAATAGAAAAAACAAGACTAAACAGAACAAAATGGCTATATATAGCACTTTTGTGCGGGTTGCATAAAAACCGCATTCTTGATTTCCTTGACAATTTCTCAAGAATTGATATAATAGACACAAGAGATGAGGATAACAAAACCGCAAATGATAAACACATCAGATGCAGGTGTCATATCCGATATATCATAGAATCTTGAAAACTGAATACAAAGCACAAACCGGGGAACCGGGCGGATACCGAAAAAGGATATACTCGCAGGAGGTCTATGCGCCATTCAATTGTATACACGCATACAATATGAAACAGCAATGTTGTAAAAAAGAGTTCTGAAAAATTGATTTATAAGGAGTGGTATTTATGACAAAAACAGAAAAGGATCGTATCGTAAACGAGATCATGGATCGGCTGATCATGCTGACCGAGGATGAATACAAGACCGGGAAGGCTACAGATGGAGGCCGCGCTGAGATGCTCACCATAAAGGAATGCGTCCATGCAGTTCATGGCATTTCGGAGCATACTGTAAGGCAGATGGTAGCCCAGGGCAAGGTCAGATCGGTACGTACCGGAGAGGGCATACGCGGCAAGATACTTGTCAATAAAGCTGATCTTTTGAAATATCTCGGTGCATACTGAAAAGTACAAGAAATTATAAGGCGTGTCTTGACAGTGTGCACAAAAAGGTGTATAATACTATCAAGGCACGCTGTGATACTACCATGGAGGTAATATTATGGCAACTATTCAGAAGAGAAACAATAGCTATACTATCAAAGTGAGCTGTGGGTACAACACACAGGGTAAGCAGATCATCCAGTCAATGACCTGGAAGCCCGAACCTGGAATGACAGAAAAGCAGATCACTAAGGAACTCAATCGTCAGGCAGTTATGTTTGAGGAGGAATGCTGCAAGGGATTCCAGCACAAGGCAGTCAAGTTCGAGGTGTTCTGCGAACAGTGGTTTGATGAGTATGCAAAGCCTAATCTTCGCAATACCACTTACGAGCGTATGGGAACGCTCCGTACCCGCGTTTATGCTGCCATCGGCCATCTCCGCATGGATAAGATCAATCCGAGGCAGATCCAGACATTTGTGACATCGCTCTCCAAGGAGGGCGCGAATGCAAGAACTGGCAAGCCTCTGGCAGTCAAGACCATACGGCATTATCTGAGTTTCATCTCAGATGTGTTTTCCTACGGGGTAAACATGGGAGTTGTGGACACTAATCCCTGCTCTAAGGTCAGGGTACCGAAGGCTGAGGTCAAAGAGAAGGAGATATACTCCCCCGAGGAGATACGCACGATACTTGACCTGCTTGAAGATGAACCGGAGCATTATAAGGTGTTCTTCAATCTTGCCATTTACAGCGGATTTCGCCGCGGTGAGCTTCTGGGACTTGAGTGGAAGGATGTGGACTGGAAAAACAACGTAATCAGCGTCCGCAGGACAAGCTGCTATACTCCGTCCAGAGGGATGTACACCGACACCACAAAGACCAAGCGCTCACAGAGGACGATAAAGTTCCCTGCGGTGATCATGGAGATGCTCAGAGTGTACAAGGCAAATCAGGAAAGGAAGTCGGTGGATTTCGGAGACCATTGGGTAGATTCCGACAGGATCTTCATCAAGGCCACCGGCGAACCGATGTTCATAGCCCAGCCGTTCACATGGTTCAAGCGATTCTGCGAGAGGCACAATATCCCTTTTCATGGAGTGCATTGCTTTCGACACACCTTCGCATCACTGTTAGTTAATCAGGGTGTTGATATTGTGACAGTCTCCGGCGCGATGGGACACTCTACAGTCTCCACCACCAGCAACATCTACTGCCACATGCTCGACGAAGCACAGGCAAAAGTATCCGAAGCAGTAAGCAATGCACTAAACATATCGTTCAGAAGGGATCAGACCGCTCAGGCTGTGTAAAAAATGGCCGTAAATAACAAAATTCCCGAATAAAGAACAAATAAAGAACAAACTGCATTTTTAGGGAAAAGCAAAGCCCACAAACCGCATCATAGCGCGGTTTGTGGGCAACGAAAATGGAGCAGATAACGGGAATCGAACCCGCATCCTCAGCTTGGGAAGCTGATATACTAACCATTGTACTATATCTGCAAATCACCTTATTATTGTACCATATTTCTATTCAGATTGCAAGAGATACAGCAAATTTTACAATTTATTAATCATTTACATCTGTGCATGAGCGGCTCTGTATGCTATCATTGTTGAATAAGGTGTCTACAGCAAACGGCAAAAACCTTTGGCGTTTGCTTTTTTCAATTCCAACTCGCAGGCTTTTGCACGGCGGTGTGAGAGCCACTTCATCACTGCAGTGAGCCGATCAATGTTGTTCACTATAAATCAGGGAGATAGCATGATAAAATACATAGACATAGGACTTAACCTGTTCTGCGACCAGTTTGCGGGAAAGGAGGAGCAGATTGCAGCAGATGCCCTGGCAAACGGTGTAGGGGCAATAATAACCGGCTCCTCCGAAAGAAGCTCCGCAGCTGCCGCAGCCTTTGCAGGGAGCCATGAGGGCTTTTATTCCACCGTGGGGGTTCACCCTCATGACGCAAGAAACTGTTCGGATAAGACACTGGACGTTTTCCGTGACCTTGCACGCACCAACAAGAGCATAGTGGCTGTGGGAGAATGCGGCCTTGACTACGACAGGATGTACTCCCCTGCCGATGTGCAGAGGAAGTGGTTCGAGGCACAGGTAGAGCTGGCAGAGGAGCTTGATATGCCGCTGTTCCTCCATGAAAGGAACGCTGCGGATGATTTTGTGGCTATCCTTGCACGTCATCCGGAGAAAGCACAGAGAGCTGTTGTCCACTGCTTCACCGGGGACAGGGAAACGGCGCTGCGCTACCTTGATCTTGGGTGCATGATAGGCATAACGGGCTGGATATGTGATGACAGGCGCAACAGGGAGCTGCTTGATGCCATCAGAGTCATTCCTGCCGAAAGGCTGATGATCGAGACAGATGCCCCGTACCTTCTGCCCCGTGGGTTTGGGCTGAAAAGCCCCAATCTCCCTCAATATATAACATATACCGCCGCCCGCATCGCAAAGGAAAAGGACATGGATGAGGATATCCTTGCACAGACCTTCCTTGAAAATACCATCAGGTTCTTTGGCATCAAAAACGTATAGAAAAGGGCATTCGGAGAAAACACAGAGGGCTGTTGTATACTGCTTCACCGGGGACAGAGATACGGCGCTTCGCTACCTTGATCTGGGCTGCATGATAGGCATAACGGGTTGGATATGCGATGACAGGCGCAACAGGGAGCTGCTTGATGCCATCAGGGTCATCCCCGCCGAAAGGCTGATGATCGAGACAGCTGCAGCGTACCCTCTGTCGCATGGATCCGGGCTGACCCTCACCGGCACATCATACTGCGCCCGTATCGCAAGGGAAAAGGACATAGATACCCTTGCACAGACCTTCCTTGAAAACACCGTCAGGTTTTTTGGTATCAGATAGAACAACAGTGATCTGCCTGAAGCCATCAGGGTCATCCCTGCCCAAAGGCTGATGATCGAGACAGCTGCAGCGCACCCTCTGCCGCATGGATCCGGGCTGACCCTCACCGGCACATCATACTGCGCCCGTATCGCAAGGGAAAATGACATAGATACCCTTACACAGACCTTCCTTGAAAACACCGTCAGGTTTTTTGGTATCATGTAGCACAACTGTGATCTGCCTGAAGCCATCAGAATCATTCCTGCCTAAAAGCTGATGATTGAGACAGCTGCAGCGCACCCTCTGCCGCATGGATCCGGGCTGACCCTCACCGGCACATCATACTGCGCCCGTATCGCAAGGGAAAAGGAC
>OCTW011616668.1_pt1 | contig 66931 bp, 59 predicted proteins | sample 1539671 | NCBI WGS metagenome assembly OCTW01 (sample SAMN02144230, study PRJEB22623) | gut metagenome | biome: sheep rumen | host: Ovis aries | place: New Zealand | reverse complement strand
CTAGTGAATGTTAAATATTTTAAGAGTCGTGGGTACTCTATTATTTACGCTGCAAAATTAAAGCGATATTTGAAAATTATTTCCTGCTGGTCGCGTACAGCGGAATCTACGGTGGGTTGTAACTATCTGATAATCAGTAGTAGGTTCTGAAAAAGCATAAAAAAACGATAGTTTTTACCCTCTAAAAGCTATGCTTTCACGGTGTAAAAGCTATCGAATGACACTGTGAAAGCTATGCTTTCTCATCGTAAAAGCTATGCTTTCACGAAAAAAAGGGTGCGAAAAGTCGTTTTTTCGCATCTTTTTCCCATTTTTGGGGCTTCTTTATCTCCTATTTTGAGTTTTTTCGTTGACATGATTTTAATCAAGCAATGACAAAAATGTCCTATTCTCGCTTAATAAATTAAACAGATGAAACTTTATTTCTTTTTTATGCCCTTACGGGCAGAAATCCATTGAAAATCTTTTTTGAAAATCTTATGAGCCTGTCGGCTCTGAAATAAGACATGGAAAATTCGTGTAATCGGTGTAATCCGTTGTTGAAATTCATGCAAGCACCACTGCGTACCGAGCAGTAGCTAAGAGATACAAAAAGGCACCTGTGCGTATCGTTCACACAGATGCCTTTTATTATTGCTTTTTACTATTCTTTTTTTCTTGCTTTACGCTTTTGCTAATGGTGCATCATTCTGAGACAGCACGCACAGTTCGCACACTGAAGCCGTAGTAGCGACTGACGTTGCCCTGCGGATTGACATTGCCGCTACCGAAGTACAGGAGACGGCCGTACGTACTGCCGTAGAGCGTACTCGACCAGTAGTAGCCGTAGGAGCCGCCATTGTAGTACGACGTGCCAAGGAAGCCGCCGGCAGCCGGCAGGAACAAGGAACTGTTTGCGTAGTTGCCCTTGCCTGTGAAGGAGCCTTTTCTAAAACCACTACTACAACAGTCCGTCAGCTATACGCAGCGTTATGGTTCTGTTGTCATTGTCTATATCCTCAATAAGTTCCTCTGCAGCAGGCAGCAGCACACCGTCGGTCAGTTCAAACATAATATTGATGGTTTGCTCATCAACAGAAGCTATCTCACCAACACACGCACCGTCGGCACTATTTATGACCTTGTATCCCACCAACTGTGCGTAGCTGAGCACCTGCTCCTCAGCGGCATCTGCCATATCCCTACGGAAAAAGACCTCTGTACCGGTAAGGGTACGCGCTTTCTCTACGGAGTCTATGCCATCAAACTTTATGAGAGCCACAGTATCAGTCTTAAACCTATACTCCTCAATAAAGAATGGCACCATTATGCCGTCAACACGAAGTATGAGATAATCGGCATCAACACGGTAGAACACATCATCGTCCACACGCATTGTCACCTCGCCCTTTACTCCGTGCGCCTTACCTATCAGGCCTATCTTATATACTTCCTCGTCGCGTATCAATGTTGTTACGGGTTATGAGTTATTATTTTCTCGTGATTCTTGCACCGAGGGCGTTGAGACGTCCTTCGATATCCTCATAGCCGCGGTCTATCTGAGATATGTTATTTATCTGTGACGTACCCTCCGCAGAGAGAGCAGCTATCAGCAGAGCTATGCCCGCCCTGATGTCGGGACTTGACATACGACCAGCTCTCAGCCTTATCTTATGGTCATGGCCCACTACCACCGCGCGGTGCGGGTCACAGAGGATTATCTGTGCACCCATGTCAATGAGCTTATCAACGAAGAACAGACGACTCTCAAACATCTTCTGATGGAAGAGCACCGAGCCCTGCGCCTGTGTGGCAACCACGAGGAGCACGCTGAGCAGGTCTGGCGTGAGTCCGGGCCAAGGGGCATCACTGAGTGTCATTATGGTACCATCGATAAAGGAATCTATCTGGTAATGAGAGTGACGCGGGATAAAGAGGTCGTCACCTTCCTCTACCACTTGCACGCCGAGCCTGCGGAATGCATCAGGTATGATACCGAGATTCTCTATTGACACATCTTTTATACGTATGCCGTCACCCACCATGGCTGCCATGGCAATGAAGGAACCCACCTCTATCATATCGGGCAGAAGGCGGTGAGTGGTGCCACCCAGCGTCTTTACTCCCTCTATAGTAAGCAGGTTACTGCCTATGCCTGTTATCTTCGCTCCCATACGGCAGAGCATACGGCACAGTTGCTGTATATAAGGCTCACACGCTGCATTATATATCGTTGTGGTACCCTCTGCCAGCACTGCTGCCATCACAATGTTTGCAGTACCCGTAACAGATGCCTCGTCAAGCAACATATAGCATCCTTTCAGGCATGCCGCCTTCAACTGGTACACATCACGGCCGTTAATACGGTTATACACTGCACCGAGTTTACGGAAACCCAGGAAGTGAGTATCAAGGCGGCGGCGACCTATCTTGTCACCACCAGGCTTAGCCACTGTGGCATAGCCGAAGCGTCCGAGCAACGGTCCTATCATCATGACAGAGCCGCGCAACTGTGCACACTTGTTGACGAACTCGTCACTGGAGAGATAGTCCAAGTCAAGGTCATCAGCCTTGAAGGTGTACACGCCCTTTCCCTTCTTTGTTACCTTGACGCCTATATCCTTCAACAACTGTATAAGATTGTTCACGTCAAGGATGTCAGGTATATTCCCTATCTCCACCTCCTCGCTGGTAAGCAGCGTGGCACAAATGACCTCAAGAGCCTCGTTCTTCGCTCCCTGAGGAACTATCTCGCCTTTAAGGGCATGGCCGCCCTCTATTATAAAACTGTCCATTTAGTATTTATTAAGCACATTCAGAAGATGAGGAAACACACAGGAATTACTCATCGCTATCATCTCTTCTTTCTCTTTCTCTGCTTTGATGACATTGTCTGCACCGTCTCGAACTTCAGTTCCTTGGGCAATACCTGTATCACGCCGTCAGTAAAGCGTGCCAGGTCTGACGCCACTTTCTCCTTATCCGCCGCCTGCATTCCCCACATCGTAAGACTACGATACATCTGACCTGCAGTAATCTGTACCAAGGCACTGCGCTCGCGTCCCTCGGGCATGGTCTTCAACTGGTCGAGCATATCAAAGATAAGTCTGCCGTAGTGTTTTATCGGCATACGCCTCTTATTAGTATATTCCAAGCGTTCCGGCGGTGTCAACATTTTGTCTTCATGCTGTATCTCTACCGGGTAGTCTATATCAAGCTTGAAGTCACTCATCAGCGCCAGGTGATACCATAAGACAGACATACGGTCTTTCTGGTTCTGCGTGCTTGGTATGGCACGTCGCATAACCGATATTATCTCTTCCGCGCATCGCTGACGCTGAGGTTTGGTGGGCAGAGCCATACACCGTTCCACCATCTGCTGGATGTTACGCCCGTATGCTTTCAAGCGCAACTTCTCACGCTGGGTATTATAGTCTAAGCCTTGTAATTCCATTGTCTTTTTTTCTTTGTTAGGAGAACTGTCAGAGAGCTGTTCCTCAGCTTCTGTTTAACAAATCCCTTGACTTCTTTGCCTGATATTCCTTCAGATACTGAGGAGTGAAGTATGCCACGTCCTCGGTCTTGCCGAGATGGAAGCGCTTGTCAGCCAAAGGCAGCATGTTTTTTGCCAAAGGCACCACACCACTTATATAGCGTGCGTTAGGATGGTTTATCTGTTCACGGCACTTCAATGCGCCGTTACCGAAGAAGTACACTATATTCTTATCCAACAGTTCACGGTACGTGTCAGCATCCACGATATCGGCCTGTGCTCCACGCACTGTCTTGAGCAAACGGTCATACACCGCTGCAAACACCTCCATGCGTCGGGCATCTATCATAGGGCACAACAAAGCCTCGTCTGTCAGCTCCTCCACCAGTTGTTCTTCCTTTCCGTCAACCCATGAAGTAGCTTTTATCTTATCACCCAACAGCACCGGCACACAGAGCAACTCAAGCGTAGGAACGCTGATGAGCTGTGCGTCACTACCGTAGCACACACCTTTGGCCATTGAGACACCTATACGCAGTCCCGTATATGAACCAGGGCCACTGCTGACACTGACAGCCTCCAGTTTTCCATCATCTGGCAGTCGTTCCAACGCATCACTTACAAAGCCTCCCAAACGCTCTGCAGCATTGCTGTTGCCATTACTACCGTCATCTGCCTTCTCATAAAGCAGGAATCCATCACGACTCAACGCCACGCTGCACACATTCGTGCTTGTCTCTATATGTAGTATTAATGCCATGTTCTATTATCTGCAGGTCACACAAGCGACCTCATTACAATATTTATATTTCTTCAATTCCTTTGACAATGCCAGCAGCACTACCATCACACAACGATAAGGGAAGAGAGATGACGCTCTACCGGTATTCCGCTGTTCTTGTCTTCATTGTCTTTATTCACATCAATCCACTGGAACAGGGTGTCCATAGCCACACGCGTGGCGTTACTCAGACTGTCGCCGTCCTGCAGCCTTCCAATGATAATGGAGGAGAATATGTCGCCTGTGCCGGGGAACTGCACCGGTATCTCTTGATACGGTAACAGGAAATACTCTGCAGAGAAGTGGTTATACCCCACCACAGCGTTGCTGCCGTCTATCAGGCAACTGGTAACTACCACCGACATGGCTCCCAAGCGACGAAGCTTGTTTATCAGCGTATGCGCCTCAGCCAGTGTTATGCCATTCTCTTTGTACGGCACATCGGCAAGCAGACAAGCCTCTGTGTAGTTAGGGAAACAGAGATGTGATGCGCCGAGCATCTCACGCATAGAGCGCACCGTCTCCTCATTGGCTCCGCCATACAGCCTTCCATAGTCACCCATCACCGGGTCAACAAAGACCTTGGTACCAAGTGCCGCCTGCTCCCGACAGTAACGGGAAACCAGACGCGCCTGACGCTCTGATGTCATAAAGCCTGTAGTGATAGCATCAAAGCGGAAACCTAACTCATCCCAAGTACGCAAGGCATCGGCTATGTAGTCCGTACTATCGAGCACTGCATACTTACCATAGGGGAAAGGATTGCTGACCAGCATTGTTGGCAGGTTAAACACATCATGCCCCATATATGACAATATCGGCATCTGGACAGCCGCCGCCACTTTGCCATAGCCACACATATCACTTATAATAAGTATCTTGCTCTTTTTCATCTGTAAGTATTCTCTGCTCTCCTTATATTTCAAACACAATAGGTATGGCCATGAGCGTACGACAGGGTCTTCCCTTGTCGTCCTTGCCAGGCTGCCACCGCGGCATCAACCGCATTACCCGCAATGCCTCGGCATCAAGCACCTTACCTGCAGACTGAACCACTTTAAGGCCGGTCAAAGACCCGTCGCTCTCCACTATGAAGTTCACCATCACCTTACCCTCCGTATGACTACGCAGAGCCTCATCTGGATATTTCAGTGTCTTGGTAAGCCATTTCATAAACTCCACCATGCCACCAGGATACTCAGGCAACTGTTCAACAAGTTTCCTTGTCTCCTCGTCATCGTCATTCTGGTTTATAGGCTGTTGCTCTTCTATCTCCTCATCGGTAGGTTCCGCATCAGCTGACGGCTCCGGTTCCTCCTCTTTCATCTCAATGACATCGTCCACCTTGTTTATCTTCTGTGGCTCTATCTTCTTCTTCTCCGGTTCCTTCTGGGCGGCTGATATCATATTTTCACGCTCATCAATCTTCAGGTCCAGATCCATTGAATAGTCATCGAAATAGTTCTCTAACATGCTGCCTATACTCTGGAAAGGTATAAACAGCACACCGACGAACAACAGCGTAACCGCCAAGAAAGAGCCTATCAAAATCCACGGTCTGAGATGCTCTAAATCTGCCTTATGTGATTTCTTAACCTCCATAGGTTAATGCAAAGTTACATACTTTTTCTTAAACTGCCTAATATTTTTTCACATTAATTAATTGTTCATTTTATTTTTTCTTAGTAACTTTGCGTACTTGAAAGGAAATAAGATGATGAACAGACAAATCTTAACGTTATTCTCCGTGCTTTGTCTTTCTGTCACCGCCTCGGGACGCACGCTGTCACTTGACTCGTGCAGGGCGATGGCTCTGCGCTCAAACAAGCAGATGAGCGTGGTGAGGGTAAAGAAGGAGATTGCCACTAACACACGCAAGGCAGCCCGCACGAAGTATCTGCCCCACATAGACTTGGCTGGCGGCTACTTGTACTCCTCAAGAGAAATATCTTTACTCAACGACCAACAGAAGAACGTACTCAACAACATGGGTACGATGCTCATGGGCGAGATGGGAAAGATGACTGGAGGATTGGGACAGGGACTCAGCCAATCCATGCAACAGAACCTCATGGGACTGGTGCAGCAGGGTGTGCTGACACCCGCCGAAGCACAGAAGTTCGGTGCCTTGGCACAGGCTCTGACAGGGTCTGCCGGCGCTGCGGGACAGGCTCTCGCCCCATCGTTTGAGAGGACACTCAACAGCATCGGAGAGAAGATTACTGACGCATTCAGGACAAATACACACCACATCATCACCGCTTCAGCCATGCTCACACAACCCATATTCATGGGTGGTGCGATAACCGCTGCCAACAATATGGCCGACATCGCAGAGAGAATGGCGGAGACAAGCATCACACACAAGCAGAACGATGTGCTGTATGACATTGACAACGCTTATTGGACCGTGGTGTCGCTCCGCCATAAACAGCAACTGGCCGAGGCCTATCTGCAACTAGTGTGCAAACTTGACAGCGACGTACACAAGATGATAGACAACGGCGTGGCCACCCGTGCTGACGGACTGAAGGTTGACGTAGCCGTCAACGAGGCAGACATGACCAAGGCGAAGGTTGACAACGGACTGGCTCTGGCACGTATGTACCTGTGTCAGTTATGCGGTCTGGACTTGGATGCCGACATCACACTTGAGGACGAGAGCAACCAGAACATACAGGCGGAGTTGTTAGTGGAAAACGACATGACGACAAGCCAGATAACCTCACAACTGAGAGAGAACAGGCCCGAGCTGCAACTGCTGCAAGACGCGGTTGACATCAGCAAGGAGCAGACGAAGCTCGCACGCGCGGCATACCTGCCGCAGATAGCGTTGACTGGTGGTGTGCTGTTTACCAATCCAAGCCTCTACAACGGCTTTGAGCGCAAGTTCAAGGGACAGTTCAACGTAGGCGTAATGGTACGCGTACCCGTACTTGACTGGGGAGAGACGATGTATAAGATACGCGCGACCAAATGCTCTACCATGATGGCGCAACTGGCATACGACGAGGCTCAGGAGATGATGCAGTTGCAGGTAAGCCAGTGCAACTTCCGCGTACGCGAGGCAAACAAGAACCTTGAGACGGCGCGCAAGAACATACACAGCGCAGAGGAGAACCTGCGCTGCGCCAACCTCGGTTTCAAGGAGGGTGTGATGCAAACCACCGACGTGATGGCGGCACAGACAGCATGGATGCAGGCACAGACGCAGAAGATTGACGCTGAGATTGACGTTAAAATGAGCGAGACCGCACTAAAGAAAGCACTGGGAGAGATGTAGTGCGAGGCAATGCCTCGCAAGTTTTGAATTATGAGTTATGAGTTAACACTGCACTCATAACCCACGACTCATAACTTGGAACACAGTGACACCCATATCAGCGGGAACTCATAACCCACAACTCATAACTTATTTATTACGATGAACGAGAAACAACAACATAAGAGCGTGATGCTGGCACTGGCAGTGCTGGCGTTGGCAGTAGTGACAGTAGGTGCGATAGGCTATTTCACCATCGGCACAGAAGAGGAGGTAATACAGGGACAGATAGACGTGGAGGAGTACCGCGTATCAAGCAAGGTACCCTCACGCATACTGGAATTGCGCGTGAAAGAAGGTGACTACGTACACGTGGGTGACACCCTGGCTATCCTTGACGCTCCAGAGGTGGAAGCAAAAGCCGTACAGGCGGAGAGCGCGGAGAGCGCGGCCGCAGCACTGAGCAACATGGCAAAGGCCGGAGCACGCAAGGAGCAGATACAAGGCGCATACGAGCTGTGGCAGCAGGCCAAGGCTGGACTGGAGATAAGCAAAAAGTCATACGAGCGCGTGCAGCGACTCTTTGACGAGGGTGTGCTGAGTGAGCAGAAGCGCGACGAGGCATACGCCAACTACAAGGCACTTGAGGCTCAGGAGAAGGCAGCCAAGAGCCAGTATGACATGGCTGTCAACGGCGCGCGCACAGAGGAGAAGGTAGCCGCGGCAGCACAGGTGAACCGCGCCAAGGGTGCCGTAGAGGAAGTGTCATCATACATTCGCGAGACCGTGCAGACGGCTCAGATGGAGGGCGAGGTGGCAACCATCTACCCCAAGGTGGGCGAGCTGATAGGCAGCGGCAGCCCCATCATGACCATCAGTCTGATGAACGATGTCTGGGGAACGTTCAACGTGCGTGAGGACCAGCTTAACGGCATGAAGAAGGGTGACACGTTCACCGCCTTCATACCTGCGTTCAACAAAGAGATAAAGATGCGAGTGACCTCAATAAAAGACCAGGGCAGCTACGCCACATGGAAAGCCACTAAGTCCAACGGTCAGTATGACCTGAAGACCTTTGAGGTAAAGGCCCGCCCCATAGAGAAATTTGACGGACTGCGTCCCGGTATGTCCGTGGTGATAAAGAAAAAGTAATGGGCTATGAACTGAGGATATTGCTTCGCCATCCCATATATATAATATGTATGGTGGTGCTGCCGTTGTTTGTCACGGTGTACTTCACATCGCTGATGAACGACGGACTGCCTGTAAAGATGCCCATCGCCGTGGTTGATCAGGACAACACGTCAACCACGCGCAAACTGACAAGGATGATTGACGGCTTCCAGTCATCAAAGGTGGTGGCTCACTACCCTACTGCCGACGAGGCGCGCACAGCCATGCAGCGTGGAGAGATATACGGCTTCATGCTCTTCCCCAAAGGCATGACGGCACAGCTAATATCCATGCGCCAGCCTAAAATGTCCATATACTACAGCAATACGACGCTTGCCGCCGGATCACTCTTGTACAAGGAGATGAAGACCTTGTGCACACTGGCCTCTGCTGCCGTGGGGCAGCAGACCATGCAAGCCAAGGGGTATACCTCAGGACAGACCATGGCTTTTCTGCAACCAATAGCCGTTGACACACATACCATCGGCAATCCGTGGGTAAGCTACAACATATATCTCAGCACAATGCTGATACCCGCCAGCATGCTACTCTTCGTATTCCTCATGACAGCATACTCCCTCGGCACAGAAATAAAGTTCGGCACACAGCATGAGTGGCTGCGGATGCACGACGGCAAGATGCTGTGGGCCATGATGGCGAAGCTTTTTCCCCAGACGATCATCTTCCTTGTGGTTATGTACTTCTGCATGGCATATATGTTTGGTGTGCTTCACTTCCCCGCCCCCGGCGGCAAACTGATGCTGCTCATCCTAGGACTGCTCAGCATACTTGCGGCGCAGGGCTTCGCAGTGTTTATCTTCGGTTTGATACCATCGCTGCGTATGTCAATGAGCATCTGCTCCTTGTGGAGCGTACTCAGCTACTCCATGGTAGGAACAGCCTTTCCTGTCTTCGCCATGGATGCTCCATTACAGACGCTGTCATGGCTCTTTCCCATGCGTCATTACTACATCATCTATCAGTTGTGCGTCTTCAACACCTATCCGCTGACAGATGTATGGCCTCACGTTCTCGCGCTCATCATCTTCGCCATGCTGCCCATTTTCGTGGCACGCAGGATAAAAAAGACATTCCTCACCTATGGCTACGTGGCATAAGGAAGTATAAATTTCATAAAACTCAAAGAGGTAATATCGCATAATGAATTTCATATTAGGATATTTCGACAATATAGTAAGCGAGCTGAAGGCCATAGCCAAGGATGAGGGAGTGTTGCTCTTCTTCATAATCTTGCCGATAGCCTATCCGCTGATATACTCATGGATATACAATAACGAGGTGGTGAGAGAGGTGCCTGTGGTGCTGGTAGATGACTCCCACTCGGCCCAGAGCCGCGAGTTCGCCCGCAAGTTTGATGCCTCGCCCGATGTCAGCATAGCGCTGCGCACAGGCACCGTCAACGAGGCCCGCGACCTCATAGGCCACGGCAAGGCTTACGGCATACTCTATTTCCCACGCGACTTCGCCACCAACATAGGGCGCATGGAGCAGAGCCATGTGACCATATACTGTGACATGAGCTATATGCTTACATACAAAGCCATACTTCAGTCCACCACCGCCGTCGCGATGGAGATGGGTACGGAAGTGCAGAAGCAGCTGCTGGGCAACCACACTAAGCGCGAGGACGAGATAGCCACCCGTCCGCTGGACTTTGACGAAGTGCCGATCTTCAACACCACAGCAGGCTACGGCAACTTCATCCTGCCTGGCGTACTTGTACTCATAATACAACAGGCCATGCTACTCGGTGTAGGCATGATAGCCGGTACACGCCGTGAGGAACGCCTGGCCAACCCCTACCCCACCTCACTGCATGGCTGGCACAGCTGGTTAACGGCCACACAGACCCTTGCCGGACAGTCCACCGCCTACCTGCTCATCTTCAGTGTGATGCTGGCATGGGTATCACTGGCAGTACCCCATATCTTCGGTTTCGTCTCCATGGTACACGCATGGGATCTGCTGCTGTTCTTCACTCCCTACCTGCTGGCGTGCGTATTCTTCGCCACCACATTCAGTGCGCTCGTGCGCTACCGCGAGAGTGTCATGCTCGTAGTGGTATTCATGTCGGTGCCGCTGCTGTTCATGTCGGGAGTAAGCTGGCCGCAGAGCAACATCCCCGGAGTATGGCAAGGTGTGTCATGCCTCTTCCCCAGTACCTTCTGCATACGCGGTTTCGTGCGCATGAGCAGTATGGGCGCACTGCTCGGCGACGTACAAACTGAATATCACTCCATGTGGCTGCAGGTTGCCGTCTATGGCGTCTTCGCCCTCATCATAACAAAACTGAGGACAAGGATGACATAAGCCCATGAAATGAAAGCACAGCAACACTGGGCAATATATCCCGCCACACTGCGTTGATTTATCAGAGGGGTTCAAGTCTCGCTCAGTGCTCAACCTGTTGGGTTATCAGATTATAAGGTTATAAGGTCGTAAGGTCATGAGGTCATGAGGTGAAATATGTTTAATTGAGATGAATAGTTGCCTGATATCACCTTAAAACCTCTAAGCGAAGCGACCTCAAAACCTTAACGCTCGGCACACAGTGACGCTTGCCAGAGCAAGCATTCATGCTTGAGCTCGTCTCAAAACCTCAACGAAACTGGAGTTTGCGAAAGTTGAGTCAGAGGGAGTAGAGGGAAGAGGGTTGAGAGAAGAGGGTTGAGAGAAGAGGGTTGAGAGAAGAGGGTTGAGAGATTAAAGAATAAGAAATAACATTTAGAGCAAGATATAAGACATAAGATGAAAAAGTTTATTCTCACAGCACTATTCTGTATCACTGGCATAACAACCACCTGGGCACAATCAAACATGACTGATGACCAGGTGATGCAATATATCATCAGGGAGCGCTCCGCCGGCACATCACAGGCGCAGATAGTCACCAAACTGATGCAGAAAGGTGTTGACATCTCTCAGATACGCCGCGTACGCGACAAATACCAGAAGCAGATAAACGAGAAAGGCGCCGGAGCGGCGGCCGACGCGGCTGTCAACGACACCGAGAGGATGATGCGTAAGGGTACCAACACGAAGAGAGAGCGCAGCGCGATGACTAATGAGGAGAAAGAGGAGCTGACCACCACACAACGCAGACGACAGACCAATAAGGAAGCCGGCAATGTGACAGCGGACAAGCCTTCCACTCAGTATTTCTCTGAGCGTATGAACGAGTTGACCGAGGAGGATGTGGACTTCGCGTTTAACGACAAAGAAGATGTCAATTACAACGAGCAGCTCTTCAACGGCAAGCGTGTCTTTGGCCGTGACATATTCAACAAGGACAACCTCACTTTTGAACCAGCCATGAATATCGCCACGCCACAGAACTACGTGCTGGGTCCTGGCGACAATGTAAAAGTTGACATTTATGGAGCCTCACAAGCCTCAAACGTATATACCATAAGTCCGGACGGCGACATCACCATCAGCGGCTACGGTCCGGTGAACCTCAGCGGACTGACGATGGCGCAGGCTCAGGCCAAGCTGCGCGGCACGCTGGGCAGCCGCTACAGCAGCAGCAACATAAAAGCCGGCTTAGGACAGACACGCACCATCACCATCAATGTCATGGGCGAGGTGCAGGCTCCGGGCACATACACTCTGTCAGCCTTTGCCAGCGTCTTCCATGCGCTGTATATGGCTGGTGGTGTAAGCGAGATAGGTACACTGCGTAACATCAAGGTATATCGCAACGGCAGACTCATATCTTCTGTCGATGTATATGACTATATCCTCAACGGAAAGCTGACAGGCAACATCCGTCTGGCAGACAACGACGTTATAGTAGTAGGTCCATACGACTGCATGGTAGAAGTGACAGGCAACGTAAAGCGTCCTATGTACTATGAGATGAAGAAAACCGAGAGCGTCAGCTCCGCACTGAAATATGCAGGCGGCTTCACCAGCGATGCTTACACCAAGTCACTGAGGGTTACACGCAAGAACGGTAACAAGATGACGGTATTCAACGTCGGCGAATTTGACATGACCTCATTCAAGGTATCTGACGGAGACATCGTAAGCGCTGAGACCATCATCACCCGCTATGAGAACATGGTAGAGATAAAAGGTGCCGTATTCCGTCCCGGCATGTACCAGTTAGGAGGCGACATCACCACCGTAGGTACATTGCTCAAAGCCTGCGAGGGCGTTACAGAGGAGGCTTTCACCAACCGCGCCGTAATGCACCGTATGAATACAGACCGCACACTGAAGGTCATCAGCGTTGATGTGAAAGGCATATTGGCAGGAACCACACCAGATATCTCCCTGCAAAACGAGGACGTACTGTTCATTCCTACCAAGAGCGAGATGCAGAACGACCGTACACTGACCATACACGGCGAGGTAATGTATCCTGGCGAGTATCACTATGCAGACAACGAGACTCTAGAGGACTTCATTCTTCAGGCCGGAGGATTGAAAGAGACAGCCTCCACCGTGAAGGTTGACGTATCCCGCCGCATATATGCCCCCAAGGCTCTTAACACAGACAGCATCATAGCCAAGACCTATAGTTTCGCGCTGAAAGAGGGCTTCGTCATCGACGGCGAGCCAGGGTTCATTCTTGAGCCTTATGACCAGGTATATGTACGCCGCTCGCCCGGATATGAGACTCAGCAGAACGTGATGGTGGAGGGCGAGGTGAACTTCCCCGGCACATACGCGCTGAGCAAGCGTCAGACACGCCTGTCAGACGTGATAAAGGCAGCGGGCAACCCTAACAGCATGGCATACGTGAAGGGCGCGCGCCTTGAGCGCCGCATCACCGACGAGGAGCGCCTGCGTATGCAGGAGGTCATCAAAATGACCAAGATGCAGGGCGGACAGGGAGACTCCATCGACGTGAATAAGATTGACTTCGGCGACCGCTACTACGTGGGCATTCAACTTGACAAAGCCATCGAGAACCCGGGTTCTGACTACGACATGATACTGCGTGACGGCGACCGCATCATAGTACCACAATACATCAACACTGTGAAGATCAGCGGCGACGTGCTCTATCCTAACACCGTGCTCTACAAGAAAGGCGAGAAGGCGAAATACTACGTAAACCAGGCTGGCGGCTTCGGTTCAAACGCAAAGAAGAGCCACACCTACATAGTACACATGAACGGCACGGTGAACCAGATGGGCAAGGGCGACCGCCCTACCCCGGGCTGCGAGATTATAGTGCCTACGAAACCACAGCGCGACGCATCGAAGCTGACGCAGTACCTCGCCATAGGCACCTCTACAGCGTCTATAGCAACCATGATAGCAACAATAGCCAACCTCATAAAATAAATTTTAAGTTATGAGTTATGAATTATGAGTTATGAGTGTCCGCTGAAGAAGAAACTCATAACTCATAACTTTGAATAACATTAACTCATAACTTAGAATAACAACAACTCATAACTCACAACTCATAACTCATAACTCATAACTCATAACTCATAACTCATAACTCATAACTCATAACTCATAACTATGAAGATAGCAGTAGCAGGAACAGGATATGTGGGATTAAGCATGGCCACACTCCTGTCACAGCATCACGAGGTGATGGCTGTGGACGTTATACCCGAGAAAGTTGAGAAAATCAACCGCCGCGAGTCTCCTATACAGGACGAGTATATAGAGAAGTTCTTCCGCGAGAAGCAACTAAACCTCACCGCCACACTTGACGGTGCAGCAGCATACAAGGATGCTGACTTCGTGATAATAGCCGCACCTACCAACTATGACCCCGTGACAAATTATTTCGACACGCACCACATAGAGGACGTTATAAACCTTGTGCTGTCAACGGGCAGCCACGCCGTGATGGTCATCAAGAGCACTATACCCGTAGGCTACACACGCTCGCTCTACGTGAAGTACGCACAGAAGTTCAAGGCAGAGGGCAAGGATTCATCCACAAAGCTGCGCCTGCTCTTCTCACCAGAATTCCTGCGTGAGAGCAAGGCACTGTATGACAACCTCTACCCCTCACGCATCATAGTAGGCTACCCCAAACTCATAAATGACGAAGACAACTCCGAGGAGAACGAGGCAATAAAGGCCATAGCAGGCAACCATCTTGAGGATGCCGCGCACACCTTCGCCAGCCTGTTGCAAGAAGGAGCAGAGAAGCATGACATCCCTACCCTCTTTATGGGTATGAAAGAGGCAGAGGCAGTAAAACTGTTCGCCAACACCTACCTCGCCCTGCGCGTGTCATATTTCAATGAGCTTGACACATACGCCGAGCTCAAGGGGCTGGACACACAAGCCATCATCAATGGTGTAGGACTCGACCCACGCATCGGCACCCACTACAACAACCCATCATTCGGCTACGGCGGCTACTGTCTGCCAAAGGACACCAAGCAGTTGCTGGCCAACTACCGCGATGTTCCCCAGAACATGATGACGGCAATAGTGGAGAGCAACCGCACACGAAAGGACTACATAGCCGACGCCGTGCTACGCAAGGCAGGCTACTACGCATACTCCGCCAACAACCAGTATGCCGGCTCCAACGAGCAGACTCCTGTGATAGGTGTATATAGGCTGACCATGAAGTCAAACTCTGATAACTTCCGCCAGTCTGCTATACAAGGCATCATGAAACGTGTGAAAGCCAAGGGAGCCACGGTAATAATCTACGAGCCCACGCTCAACGACGGCGACACCTTCTTCGGCAGCCGGGTGGTCAATGACTTAGAGCAGTTCAAGGCACAGAGTGACGCCATCATCGCCAACCGCTATGACGTTTGCCTTGACGACGTGAAAGAGAAAGTATATACACGTGATATATTCAGAAGGGATTAATCAGGCAACGCAATACCGACAATTGACATTTTGTCAGTTTTTCTCTTCTTTTACTTACAATTTGACTTTACACACTCGACAATAAATCGGGAATTTGCGAAAAATCGGAAAACCGTTCGCAAATTCCCGATTTTTTCATGTTTTCACAACCACCTACTTATCAACTGTTTACATTATTAGCAATCCAACAAGAGGTTTCCTTTACGATGCAAAAGCTATCATTTCACCTTATAAAGGCTATCACTTCACGAGGTAAAAGCATAGCTTTGACACCCTGAAAGCATAGCTTTGACACTGTAAAAGCTATCACTTTACATTTCCTAAGCGCATTTTTCACTCCACAATAGCTAAAAAAGTGCTTTTTCATCCCTCACTCCCCTCTCTTTCATACCTCCACGTCTGCATATACAAAATATCAAAATGACACTTATAAACATATTTTGCTTTCTTTTTGATTATCTGCCAGCAATATCAGTGTCACACAAAAACACACCTTACTAAATATCTCATCGCAATTACTTTCATCAAATAATCAGTTAAAAAAATATACAAACAAATGAAATATTTGGCTATTCGCTTTTTTTTTACTAATTTCGTTCTCTAAAACTCATAAGCAATAAATTAAAAAACTATAAATGACAGAAAACATTCAAAAACTTGTTGACACAATCGTCAACGGAATACAAGAGAAGAAAGGACACAACATCAGTGTTATTGACATGCAGGGCATGGAGGGCGTAATATGCCAGGCCTTCGTTGTTTGTGAAGGCGGCTCTCCCTCACAGGTGTCAGCCATTTGCGACTCTGTGGAAGAGATGATGCGTAAGGAGCACAAGGAGAAGCCCACACGCATAGCCGGATTGGAGAACAGCATCTGGGTGGCAATGGACTATGTTGACGTAATAGTACATATATTCCTGCCTGACGCACGTGACTTCTACAGTCTTGAGTCGCTGTGGCAGGACGCACCCACAATAGAGATTCCAGACATAGAGTGAATTATGAGTTTTGAGTTATGAATTATTAGTATACAAAGGGAAGACAACCCATAACCTCTAACTCATAACTCGCACAATAACTCATAACCCTTAACTCTTAACTCATAACCCATAACCCATAACTCATAACTTTATAAAACATTGGCTACATCTTCACCTTCAAACAATATGCCCGGAGGCTCACCTAAGATGCCCCGTTTCAACATGAGTTGGATATACCTTGTCATCATTATCGCCCTGGCAGTGATATTCTTCACCGATGGCGGACAGACAATAGGACAAGGTACAGTCATTAACGCTTCATACTCTGACTTCAAGACCTACGTTGACAAAGGCTACGTAAAGCAGATAGTAGTAAACAAATCAGAGTCAAAGATGCGTTTGTATATTAACGCCGCCAACACACGCGACGTATTCCACCAGTCACAGCAACAGACCGGCGCCAACCCCTGTGTTGACGTGGTGTATGGCAGCATAGACCAGGTGGAGCAGTTTGTGGAGGCAGAGCGCGCCGCAGGCAAGTTCAAAGGTCAGCTGAAGTATGAGGTTGAGACACGCAACGGTTTCATGAACCTTCTGATGAGCATCGCGCCGCTGGCATTCTTCGTCTTCCTGTGGTTCTTCCTCATGGGACGCTTCGGCGGCGGTGGCGGTGGAGGCGGCATGGGCATTTTCAATGTTGGCCGCTCCAAGGCACAGATGTATGAGAAAGGCGACGACGTAGGTGTCACGTTCAAGGACGTGGCAGGACAAGTCGGTGCCAAGCAAGAGGTGCAGGAGATTGTGGAGTTTCTGAAGAACCCGAAGAAATATACCGAGTTGGGCGGCAAGATACCTAAGGGTGCACTGCTTGTAGGCCCTCCGGGAACAGGTAAGACCTTGCTTGCCAAGGCTGTAGCCGGTGAGGCTGGCGTACCGTTCTTCTCCATGTCAGGCTCTGACTTCGTGGAGATGTTTGTAGGCGTCGGCGCATCACGCGTACGCGACACCTTCAGCAAGGCAAAAGACAAGGCACCGTCTATCATCTTCATTGATGAGATTGACGCCGTAGGACGTGCCCGTAGCAAGAACCCAGGCTTTGGCGGCAACGACGAGCGCGAGAACACGCTCAACGCCCTGCTGACAGAGATGGACGGCTTCGGTACTAACTCCGGTGTGATAATCCTTGCTGCCACAAACCGTGTGGACATGCTTGACAAGGCCCTGCTGCGCGCAGGACGCTTTGACCGTCAGATACACGTGGACCTGCCCGACCTTAACGAGCGACGTGAAATCTTCCAGGTACACCTGAAGCCAATAAAGGTGGACGAGCAGCTCGACATAGACCTGCTGGCACGCCAGACTCCGGGATTCTCTGGTGCCGACATAGCCAACGTATGTAACGAGGCTGCGCTCATAGCCGCGCGCCATGACAGCAAAGTGGTAGGCAAGCAGGACTTTCTTGATGCCGTTGACCGTATTATCGGCGGTTTAGAGAAGAAGACCAAGGTAATGACGGCTGCCGAGAAACGCGCCATAGCACTCCACGAGGCAGGTCACGCCACCATCTCTTGGTTCTGCGAACATGCCAACCCGTTGGTAAAGGTAAGCATAGTGCCACGCGGCAATGCGCTGGGTGCAGCATGGTATCTGCCCGAGGAGCGTCAACTTACCACCAAGGAGCAGTTGCTTGACGAGATGTGCTCACTGCTTGGCGGGCGTGCTGCCGAGGAGTTGTTCACCGGCCATATCTCTACAGGTGCGATGAACGACCTTGAACGCTCTACCAAGATGGCACAGAGCATGATAGCATATTACGGCATGAGCGACGTGCTGCCTAACATCTGTTACTATGACAACAACGAGTACTCATTTGTCAAGCCATATTCTTCTGAGACCGACCGTCTCATTGACGGCGAGGTGCTGAAGATGATTAATGAGCAGTACGCTCGCGCCAAGGCTTTGCTTGAGGAGCACAGGGAAGGACACAATGCCCTCGCCGAACTGCTCATAGCACGCGAGGTTATCTTTGCGGAAGACGTAGAGAAGATTTTCGGCAAGCGTCCATGGGCAAGCCGTTCCGAAGAGATAATGGAAAGCAAGCGTGAAGAAGAGAACACCTTGCCCGACAATGAGCAGCCTGCCTTATCAGAGTAATACAATATTATACTATAGTCACTATAGATACTATAGGAACTATAGGCACTATAGGAACTATAGGCACTATAAAAAACAAAAAAAGAAAGCAATGAAACAACTTATAACACGAACAATAACAGGGGTGCTCTTCGTAGCAATAGTGCTTACATGTTTTCTGCGCCCTATGAGCATGACACTGCTCTTTGCCCTCGTAACCGGTATGACGATATGGGAATTCACAGGACTTGTGAATGACAGGGAGAGCGTACAGATAAACCGTTTTATATGCACTGCGGCAGGAGTATTCCTCTTCATTGCCGTGACTGGTTTTTGCAGCGAGCTTACGCCGTCGTCGGTGTTCATACCGTATCTGGTGACTGTAGTCTATCTGTTTGTCAGCGGACTGTTCACGCAGTCTGACGACCCAGTAAACGACTGGGCATACTCTATGATGTCGCAGATGTATATAGCCCTGCCCTTGGCATGTCTGCCCGTACTCGCATTCCGTGCCAACCCCACAGGGGAGGTGACCTATAACATGTTGCTGCCAGTCAGCGTATTCATCTTCCTTTGGGCTAACGATACCGGCGCCTACTGCACTGGTTCACTGCTCGGCAGGCACAAGCTCTTTCCACGCGTCAGTCCGGGAAAATCATGGGAAGGCAGCATCGGCGGAGGCATACTCGTCATCATTGTTGCAGCACTGATGGCATGGGCTGACGAGAGTCATGCCTTCGAGAGTCTCGGCGCTACGGAGACCGGACTGAGCACACTGGAATGGATTGGACTCGGACTCACCATCGTAGTGTTCGGCACATTGGGCGACCTTGTAGAGAGCCTCTTCAAGCGTACACTCGGAATAAAGGACAGCGGAAAGATCCTTCCAGGACACGGCGGCATGCTTGACCGTTTTGACTCATCACTGATGGCAATACCGGCAGCCGTGGTGTATATATATACTCTGACGGTGGTATAATAACTATAGATACTATAGGAACTATAGATACTATAGATACTTACTATAAATACTATAGTCACTATAGGTACAGTAAAACTATATCTACTATAAAAAATGAGAAAGATACTGATTTCTATCTTGTCAATCATCTGCACCTCACTACAGGCACAGTACCCCATCTCGCCAGTACCGTTCACATCTGTGAAGCTGAGCGACTCATTCTGGAGTCCGCGTCTTAATGCCAGCCGTGACGTAACAATCCCCCTGGCATTCAGCAAATGTGAGGAGACAGGACGTTACGATAACTTTGTAAATGCCGCACGTCACCTTGCCAACCCCACCTTGGAGTTCCCCGACACGGCATGGACATTCTCTTTTGACGACACCGACCCTTACAAGACCATAGAGGGTGCAGGCTATCTGTTGCAGACTTATCCTGATGCCACATATAAAGGACGCAGGCTTGACACATACGTTGACAGCGTGATAGCCATCATCGCAAGCGGTCAGGAGCCTGACGGCTACCTGTTCACTGCACGAACGAAGTCGCCATCCAAGCCACACGAGTGGGCCGGGGCGAGACGCTGGGAGAAAGTGGAGAAACTAAGCCATGAGTTCTACAACCTCGGACACTTGCTTGAGGCTGCCTGCGCTCACTACCAGGCTACGGGCAAGCGTAATTTCCTTGACGTGGCGATAAAATATGCAGACTGTGTATGTCGTGAGATAGGTCCCGGAGAGAACCAGTTGAAGCTCGTTCCCGGACACCAGATAGCAGAGATGGGACTATGCAAGCTTTACCTTGTTACAGGCGACAAGAAATATCTTGACCAAGCCAAGTTCTTCCTTGACATGCGCGGCAAGACATCACGCAAGGACGCATATTCACAGGCGCACAAGCCCGTAATTGAGCAAGACGAGGCTGTAGGCCACGCCGTAAGAGCAGAATACATGTACAGTGGCATGGCTGATGTAGCGGCATTGACAGGTGACACCACCTACATCCATGCCATAGACAAGATATGGCAGAACATAGTAGAGAAGAAATACTACATCACCGGTGGTGTGGGAGCACGCCATGCCGGCGAGTCTTTCGGCAACAACTACGAGCTTCCTAACGCATCCGCATACTGCGAGACCTGCGCACAGATAGGCAATGTTTATACCAACTACCGTCTGTTTCTGCTCCACGGAGAGTCAAAATACTATGATGTGCTTGAGCGCACACTTTACAATGCTCTCATCTCTGGTATCAGCATAGAGGGTGACGGTTTCTTCTACCCTAACCCCTTGTCATGCCGTGAGGAGCAGCACTACGCGCGCCAGCCTTGGTTCGGGTGCGCCTGCTGTCCGTCAAATATCTGCAGGTTCATCCCTTCACTGCCTGGCTACATCTATGCCACACACGGCAACAACCTCTATGTAAACCTTTTCATGGGTAATACGGCAGAGATGAAAGTGGCAGGCAAGAATGTGACCATCAAACAGGAGACAACATACCCTAACGACGGCGACATCAAGATACGCATTGAAAAGGGCAGCGGAGAGTTCAATCTCTGCGTACGCATACCAGGATGGGTACGCGGCGAGGTGGTACCAAGCGACCTTTACTCTTTTGTTGACGGTAAGCAGTTGGGATATTGCATAAAGGTTAACGGCAGAGAGATAATGGACGAGCGCACAGCACTGAAAAACGGTTACGCCGTGATAAGCCGCAAATGGAAGAAGGGAGACGTTGTGGAACTGTTCCTCGACATGGAGCCGCGCCTTGTGAAAGCCAATGACAAGGTGGTTGACGACCGTGGCCGTCTAAGCGTGGAGCGCGGACCATTGGTATATTGCGCTGAATGGCCTGACAATGACGCCGACATCAGCACCTACCTGCTGAACCAGCGCCCGGTACTGGAAATGGGCAAGGACATCACTATCACAAACGGGCACCAGGTGCAGTCTATAACGACCAACGCACAGACATTGTCAATAGGTACTGACGGCAAACTGAAGACAAAGGATGCCACACTTACCCTGATACCTTACTACGCATGGGACCACCGCGGACAACAGGGAGGCATGGACGTATGGCTGCCATGGTCCGTCGGAGCAGCATCTGCCACACACATAAAAGCAGAAAAGCAGGCCGACAACGGTTTCTTTAAGTGATAACATAATAATAGAACATAAAAGAATAGCACAACATAATGAAGAACTGTCTGCATAGAATTACAACATGGTATTTCAAGAAGAAGGCTCTGCCGTATTGGTGCATACTGCTCCTTGACTGTTTTCTTGTAATAGCCGCCTACCTGATTAGCTTCTATGTATTCATCGGGGGATTATACTTTGTCACAGACTTCTGGACAAAGCTGGGATACCTCACACTGTTGGTATTACCTTCCTACCCCATCAGCTTCAAGATATTCCACACCTACTCCAACATCATACGTTACTCGTCATTCACCGACCTTCGTAATGTCTTGATGAGCAACGTTGTAGCGGCGGCATTAGCTATCACTGCCAGGGAACTGCTATTCAAAGACCCTCAGTTCTTCTTCCCACGGATACGCGTAATACTGTTGGCAGCATGTCTGGCAACCATAGCCATGAGTATATGGCGCATACTGATAAAGCAGTTGCATGATATACTAAAGACTAACGACAACCTGTTGCCCACATTTATATATGGCGCAAGCGAGGGAGCCGTGAGCATCATCAAAGGCCTGCGCAGCCAGCCTGATGCGAAATTCTCAATAAAGGGACTCATCTCACCAGACAATGAGATAAGTAACTATTACGTATCAGGTATCAAGGTCTATAATAATGACCTGAGTCTCATCGCCACCTTAATACAAGAAAAGATAAAGGTATTATTGGTATCACCACTCTACAAACAACACTTCAGGGAGAACGAGCGCCTGATAGACGAACTGACAGAGGCACACATCGCCATATACATGACACAGGAAGAGCAGAAGTGGACACCCGGCCAGACCATGTCACCAAGAATGCTCAAGCCCATCAACGTCGAGGACCTGCTGCCACGCGATGAGATAAACATAAATCTTGAGTCTATATCACAGATACTCAAAGAGAAAATAATACTGATAACAGGCGCGGCAGGAAGCATCGGCAGTGAGCTATCCAAACAGATAGCCTCTTTCTCGCCTGCCAAGTTGATACTTGTTGATCAGGCTGAGACACCAATGCACAGTCTGAGACTGAGCATGGCACAGAAGTACCCGGACATCACCACTGAGACCATCGTAACAAGCATAACAAACAAGGAACGCATGGATTCTTTGTTCCGCAGACACAGACCTGACTATGTGTTCCACGCCGCGGCCTACAAGCATGTGCCTATGATGGAGGACAACCCCTCTGAGGCTGTGCAGAACAACATAGTGGGTACGCGCATCATAGCCGACCTGTCTGTGAAGTACGGTGTGAAGAAGTTTGTCATGATTTCCACAGACAAGGCAGTGAACCCAACAAACGTGATGGGATGCTCAAAACGCATCTGTGAGATTTACTGTCAGTCACTCGACAACGAGATAAAACGTGAGGGAAGCACCCTGAAACAGGTTGACGGCAGCCCAGCCAAGACACAGTTTGTCACTACGCGTTTCGGCAATGTGCTTGGCAGCAACGGCTCTGTTATTCCTATCTTTACTGAACAAATAAAAAGGGGCGGGCCACTAACAGTGACACACCCCGACATAATACGTTTCTTTATGCTCATTCCCGAAGCCTGCAAACTGGTACTTGAGGCTGCATCCTTTGGTAATGGAGGCGAGATATTCGTGTTTGACATGGGTAAACCGGTGAAGATAGCCGACCTTGCCAAACGTATGATATTCCTATCTGGCGAGAATGATATTGAGATAAAATATACTGGTCTGCGCGACGGCGAGAAACTGTTTGAAGAGGTCTTGAGCGACGCTGAGGACACTCTCCCTACCACACATCCGAAAGTACGTGTGGCAAAGGTTCGCGAATATCCTTACGAGCTTATCCTTGAGCAAGAGAAGCAATTGTATGAGGCGTCGCTTGCCTTTGATGACATGGAGACCGTGCGCATAATGAAAAAAATAGTGCCTGAATATAAATCCAAGCACTCTAAATATACCGCATTAGACAACTAATTGTCTGAGATTTTATAGAGCTACCACCCTGTAAACATAGTATGCCACAGCCATAAGCACCAGCACCCAACCTTCACTACGTGTCAGTGTAAGACGGTGCTTGCCGAAACGGCACAACACCCACAAGGCGAGTGATGCTGTCAACAAGGTAATGATATCAAACGGGGTTATGCCGCCCACACCTATAGGATGAACGGTAGCCGCAGAACCTAAAACGAAGAACACATTAAACGCCACGCTACCTACAATGTTGCCAAGAGCCATGGCTGTGTCACCTTTACGTGCGGCCATGACCGATGCTGCCATCTCCGGAGCCGATGTGCCGGCACTGACTATGGTCAAAGCGATGATGGCATCACTGATATGCATTGACGATGCCATTCCCGAAGCGCCATCCACAAGCCAGTCGCCACCCAATACCAGCAGCGTCAAGCCTACAATGATAAACGCCACATCTTTTAATACAGACTTACGGGAAGAGGATGCCTCTGTGACTGCTGGTACATCTTCTGTATTCTCTGGCTTTTTAGCAAGAGCCAAGGTATATGATATGAAAATGGCGAACATTGCAAGCATCAACAAACCGTCAGTACGGCTTATACCATCTTCCGCACCTGGAGTAAAGAAAGAGTCAAATGCCGTGACAGCTATGACCACACTTGACAACATGACAAAAGGTACGTCATTACGCACATTGCCACGAGTAGCAAGCAACGGACGCACAATAGCCGTCACTCCCATAATACCCAGGATATTAAAGATATTACTGCCGACGATGTTACCTAAGGCTATATCAGAATTACCTTGTAAGGCTGCCACCATACTTACCACAAACTCCGGGGCAGAGCTTCCTATAGCCACTATGGTCATACCAACAACCATCGTAGGTACGCCCATCCGTTCCGCAACATTGGCGGCTCCCTCTGTCAACCAATCTGCACCTTTTATAATAGATGCCAGGCCGACAATAAAAAGACAAAAGAATAAAAGAAATTCCATATAAAATGCAAAAGTAATATATTTTATTCTATTTTTGTCTTGTTTTAATAAAATATTTACAATTTTAAGGTATTTGCATTAAACTTCACCCCTCTTACATACATCTAACTATATAATATGAAATCACATTATACTATAACTAACATAACAATGAGGAAAACATTATTTACCCTACTATCACTTATTCTACTATGCGCTCCGCAGAGTAAGGCTCAAACATACGTAGAGCGTCTGTCACGCGGCGTCGTGGCTGTACCTGCAGCAGAGAAAGGTAATTTCGTCAGCTGGCGTTTCCTTTCCACCGACAAACCAGGAACGACATTCAACCTCATGCGTGACGGCGATGTCATAGCATCCGGACTTGCCAACGTGACCAACTTCACTGACATAAACGGAACGAAAGACAGCCGATATGCCGTACAGACACTTGTGAACGGCACAGTACAGGAGACAAGTGATGAAATACAGGCATGGGCACAACCTTACCTGTCCGTACCTCTGATACGTCCATTGGACCAGACTATGCCAGACGGAAAGACATGCACCTATACACCTAATGACTGTTCTACCGCAGACATGGATGGTGATGGCGACTATGAGATTATCCTGAAATGGGACCCCAGCAACTCACATGACAACTCACACACTGGATACACCGGTGAAGTATTTCTTGACTGCTACAAGACAGAAGGCGTGATGATGTGGCGTGTCTCACTGGGTAAGAACATTCGCGCTGGTGCGCACTATACACAGTTTATGGTATACGACTTTGACGGAGACGGTAAGGGAGAACTGATATGCAAGACTGCTCCAGGCTCTAAGGACGGTCGAGGCAACTACGTAACCGAGGCTGCCACTGACCCAGAGATAAAGAATGCTGATAATGAGGCAGACTATCGTGGTACTAACGGACACGTCTTGAACGGCCCGGAATATCTTACCGTGTTCAGCGGCAAAGACGGTCATGCCATTCACACCATATTCTATAATCCTAACCGTGCCTTCGGCGTAGGTGGAGCACCAGAGTATGCACGCGAGGAATGGGGAGACCACGGACCAGGAAACCGCGGAGAGCGCTATCTTGCATGCGTTGCTTTCCTTGGTGGAGCCAAAGAGAATCCATCAGCAATAATGTGCAGAGGATACTATACTCGCTCATACCTGTGGGCTGTTGACTTTGACGGCAAGGAACTGAAGACACGCTGGCTGCATGAGAGTATCACACCAAATGACTGGAAAGTGACAGACGGAAACGGCAAAGTGTTATCCGAGGCTCACGGATTGACAGCAACAGCATACGGACAGGGAGCACACGGACTTGCCGTAGGTGATGTGGACGGTGACGGATGCGACGAGATAACTTACGGTTCGGCTGCCATAGACAACAACGGAGCTTTGCTTTACAGCACAGGTCTGGGACACGGAGATGCATTCCACCTGTCTGACCTTGACCCCGACCGTCCAGGACTTGAGTATTACATGGTACTGGAGACAAAACCTTACGGTTCCAATATGCGCGATGCCAAGACAGGAGAGATACTTTTCCGTCAATATGACAAGCAAGATACCGGTCGCGGTATATCTGCCGACATTGATTCCTCACACCGCGGATTTGAGATGTGGTGCTCAGCTGAGAAGAAGGTGTTTGACGTGAAGGGCAATGTGATAGCAGAGACAGAAGGATGGACTCCACAGAACTTCCGCATCTACTGGGACGGAGACCTGCAAGACGAGCTTATTGGCAACGGTGGCAGAAACACAAAACCTGGCACATGGGGCAACGATAACGGTGACCGTCAGAGAAACCGCGGACAGTTCGGACAACGTGGACAGCGTATGCGCGGACAGAACTGGGGACGCGGCGACAGAATGGGACGTGACTCTGTGCGTCAGCAAATGCAACAGATGCAGTGGCAGCAGCGCCGTCAGGATTACTACATAGCAAAATGGAACGGCAACGGTGTGGACCACATAAAGATAAACGGAAAAGAGAACCTGAGCGACTATGGCAACTCTGCATCTTGTAACGGTACGAAATCGACACCATGCCTGCAGGCTGACCTCTTCGGAGATTGGCGTGAGGAGATAATCCTGTATGATGCAAGTGACCGTTCACACCTCAACATCTTCACCACGTCAATACCTACAGATTATCGTGTGGTTACACCTATGCACGACCATATCTACCGCATGAGTATCTGCTGGCAGAATGTATCATACAATCAACCGCCACACCTCAGCTATTACCTACCAGACCAATTTAAGTAAACAAATTTGTATATATCAAGAAAAATAAGTAACTTTGCATGAATAAGGAATAAGCTATGATTACCATTGTAAGATATTCTGCAAAGGAAGAAATAGCCCGTGAGTGGGATAGATTCATAGAAGGTTCCAGGAATGGAACCTTCTTATTTTTTCGTGCCTATATGGACTACCATAAGGAACGCTTTACTGACCACTCCCTGATGTTTTACAATGACAGCAAGCTCATTGCCTTACTACCTGCTAACGAGAGAGAGAATGTACTATACAGCCATCAAGGTCTGACATACGGAGGACTTATTATCGGTTCTGACACGACAACAATCCATGTGATAGAGATATTTGAGTGTCTCGGCAACTACCTGAAGAGTATAGGAATTACACGTGTCAGATATAAAGACATACCATGGATATATCATACTCTACCTTCGGAAGAGCCTCTGTATGCTATGCATGTGGTATGCAAGAACTATAAGATAGTGGAAAGGGACGTTTCCTCTACTATTGACTTACACAACCGTTTGAAATGGAGGGAAAGCCGCAAGTCTGGTCTCAGGAACGCAAGAAAACATAATATAAAAGTAACCTTCAGCGAGGACTATGCCACCTTTTGGAGAATACTCAACGACAACCTCCTCAACAAGCACAATGCGAAACCTGTCCACACACTTGAAGAGATAACCTTGCTACATGACAGATTTCCCCGGAACATACTGCTGGCTGTAGCTCAACAAGACGGTAACATAATCGGAGGAAGCGTAGTCTATGTAACAAAACAAGTAATACACACACAATATATATCAGCAACAGAGGAGGGCAAGCACATGGGAGCCATTGACGCAACCATAGACTTCCTGCTTGACAGTTTTGACTCGCAACGCTATTTTGACTTTGGCAAGTCAACCGAAGCAAATAGCTATATACTAAACCGCAACTTGCTTTTCCAAAAAGAAGGCTTTGGTGCACGAACCGTTTGCTATGACACCTACGAATGGACTTTGTGACGGAGGATTGCAAGACGAGAGATGAGAGGGAATACAACAAGAATTAAAGAATGAACACTGCTTACAAAAACATATTCAAGGCCACTACACTGTTTGGAGGAGTGCAAGGGCTGAACATACTACTCAACCTCGCACGCACAAAACTCGTTGCCATTTTCCTGGGACCGGCAGGAGTGGGACTAAGTTCCATCTTCAACGAGACGCGCGAACTTATTCATGAGAGTACAAACCTCGGAATGGACCAAAGCGGAGTGCGAGAGATATCTGTTGCTTATGAACAGTGGAAAGAAACGGGGAACCGTGAACCGTTGAACAATTCCATTACTTTAGTAAGAACATGGGTAGCTTTGTTCGCATTACTCGGTGCATTGGTATGTCTGTTGTTTGCATACCCTTTATCTTTGGCTACATTTGGCAACGCTGACCATTGGATAAATTACATGCTATTGTCACCTGCCGTCGCCATGGCCACAATCACCTGTGGAGAGATGGCGATACTCAAAGCCACAAGAAAGCTGAAGGTCATAGCCTCACTCAGCACCATAAACATCTTGGTAGGAGCGTGCACAAACATTCCACTGTACTACCTTTATGGTATGAGGGGCATCATCCCCGCCATAATGCTCTTCGGACTATGCCAGATGATTATCGTAATGTACTTTTCTTTCAAAGACACTCCACCGAAACTGAGGTTTGAAAAAACATTCCTTCTCATTGGCAAGCCTATGCTGATACTTGGAGGAGCCTTCGTGATACAAGGGTTCTTAGAGCATGGTACAAAACTCGCAATCCAGGCATTCATCAACAATCGTGGAAGCCTTGAGGATGTAGGGTTCTACAATACCTCAACGATGATAATCTCCGTATATCTCGGCATCTTTGCCTCAAGCATAGCGGCAGATTACTACCCAAGACTCTCCGGCATCTTTGCCGATGAGAGGAAACGCGCACTTACTGTCTCTCGTCAGATAGACGTGATACAAATGCTCACGGCCCCTATGCTGATGATGTTCCTCGTTGGCGCACATATCATAGTACCTTTGTTGCTTAGCGAAGAATTCACTGGTATCATACCGATACTCGAGATAGCATTAGCATCATGCCTTATGCGCAGTGTATCACAACCCTTGGCCTTTATGCCTTTAGCGGCAGGCAACTCAAAGATGTTCCTTTTTGTTGACATCATTGACTTCTCTATCATGTTTGCCTGTTACACTACGTGCTATGCACTCTTTGGGCTTATTGGCTTAGCTTACGGCATCTGCCTTTACAACTTGGCTGACCTGCTATGGGTTGTTATATGTATGAAATATAAATATAACGTACAGCCAAACATAAGGAACGTTGCATTCCTCGTAATACAGACATTACTTCTCATTGGCACCTCTATCATTGTTCAGGTCTTTAATGGCGTAACATATTGGCTGGCAGGAATACTGATGATACTTCTTAGTGTCTTTGTTTCCTTTATATTATATAATAAAATCCGAGATGAAGAATAAACTGCGTCACATAATAAAAAGTTGTCTGCCACATGGGTACATTGTCAACAGAAAGCGCAACCGTTTTCTCGATGACTATGACACCTGGAAAAGAAGTGGAAATAGCAACATAACATTTGACTCTCATTGCATCTTCGACAGTTTCGTAACCATTGACGGCTACGGATGTTCGGGGTCAAGTGCCATTATGGATTTACTACGCGAATATGACACTTGCACCGTATGGGCCTCAAAGCCTGCCTACGCTTCTAATACAGAGAGCATGAACGGAGGTATATATGGAGAGTTTGACCTGTGCCGACATACCGGAGGACTACTATACATTGAACACATGATGAAAGAGGAGGCATGGGTTAATGACTTCTGGGCAGATGATGCAGTAAAGAATTTCATACAAACCACATACTACTCTGACATTTATCAGAACTACCCCTCTACTCGACCTCTGTTCTTTACATTCTTTGAGCACATAACTGACCAAAGAATAAAATGTAGCATACCGCAGCTCAACGTTTGGCAACATCGCTTCACTGGACTGAACGACATCTTCACACTCAAGAAAATGTCTAAAACGGAATACCATGAGCTATGCCGTCATTTCCTATACTCTCTGTTCAACATGTTATTCGCTGACAAAATATCAGGTAAGACTCTCGTCCTTGACCATATCTTCGGCGACTGCGGTGATGATATGTCGCGCTTTGAGCCATATCTCCCCAACATAAAACGCATCATCGTTACACGAGACGTGCGTGCCGTATATGTTCATGCCTGCCAAAATAATACAGAATGGCTGGCACATGACAGCGTAGAAGCCTTCGTGAAATGGGAACGCAAGATGCATTATCGCAGCAAGCATGAGAGTGACAACAACACCCTTGAATTACAATTTGAGGATATCATGCTTAACTATGACAGAGAGGTCGCAAAGGTGGAGCAATTCTTGGGCTTCACATCCCAGCATCACACTGCGAAAAAGACATATCTCAACCCCGAAATATCAAAGAGCAACGTCTTTTCATGGCGTGACGACAAGCTATATGCCACAGACTGCGACAGGATAAAAGAACTAATACCCGAGTATTGCTATGACTAAGACACTGAAACGCATAATGATACTGGGGGGCAACTATGTACAGGCAGAGGCCACCAAGACTGCAAAAAGGCTGGGATACTATGTTATCAGCGCTGACCTGCATGAGGACAACCCCGGTCATAGCATTGCCGATGAATACTGCAAGGTTGACATAACCGACAAGGAAGCAGTGTTGCACGAGGCGCAGCGTCTTGAGATAGACGGTGTTATACCTTATTGCTCTGACATTCTCGCTCCCGTAGCGGCATACGTACAAGAGCAGATGGGGTTACCAGGCAATCCCTGTGACGTGGTAAACATCATGACACACAAGGACCAGTTTCGTGACTTCATGCGCAAGAATGGCTTTCTTGCACCACGAAGCACTAAGGTTATGACCATTGACGAGGCTGTCTCCGTAATAGAGAGAGCAGAAGGCAATCACGCCTTCATGATGAAGCCCACCGACAACGCAGGCAGCAGAGGCGTGTTCAAGGTATGCAACGCAGACGACATAAAGAAGCATTGGGAAGAGACTATAGGTTACTCACGCTCACGCTCTGTATTGATAGAGGACTTTATTGATAGCGTGGGAAGGCAACAGGACGGTGACATCTTCGTGATTGACGGAGAGATAGCCTACTGGGGTATGTGCGACCAATACAAGCAACCCGACCATCCCTTTATGATTGCATCTGAAGTATTCCCTTCAACACAGGCCCCTGCTATCCAACACGAAGCTAAGGATATTGTGCAGGAAATACTGAAGAAACTGGGATTTCGCCAAGGTCCCTGCAACGTAGAATACATTATAGACAACCAGAAACGCATCTGGATTCTTGAGATAGGTCCACGCAACGGTGGTATGCTCATTCCTTTCCTTATTGAGAAGAGCACTGGCATAGACCTTACCGAATTGACACTGCGGCAGGCCGTAGGCGAGAGGGTTAGCATCCCCACTGCACAACACCTGTGCTATGCCATGTCCATCGTCCATCCTACGGACGGCAAGACTGTTGATTTAGAATTAAAAACAGGAGATAAGCCTCTGAAACCATGATAACGATATCTGTCATTGTATGTACATATAACCAAGAGAGAACCATCTCACGCACACTTGATGCCATCATAAGCCAACAGTGTGACGTAACGTTTGAGGTTATTATAGGAGAAGACTGTTCTACCGACAACACCAGGGCGATATGCAAGGACTACGCAGAGAAGTACTCTAGTATAATACGTCTTATGCCGAAAGCACCCAACAAGGGTATTGTTGATAACTACTATGACTGCGTACGCGAGGCACAAGGAGAGTATATCATGGAGTGTGGCGGTGACGACGAATGGTGCCAAGGACGCATACAACTGTGTTATGACACTATAAAAAGCAATCCTGACGTAGTACAGGTGTTTACACAGATGTACTTCCGTAAGGACAACACGCATGAGATAACAGAGCCTGACAACAATCTGTTTCCATTCGGACTAATAAAAGGTGCCGACGTGATAGACGGCATGATGCACCAAAAAAGCGGACAGACGGCGCTGTATGCCATAACAAGGAGAAGTGCCATAATGGATGTTATGCATAAGTACCCACAGTTCTTCACAGGCAGGAGATACCTTACCGAGGACAGACAACTGATTGTACTACTTGCCACTATAGGCGACTTTATCAACCTGCCTGACCGTACCTATTACTATACCATTGACACAAGTTCTATAACGCGCGGAAAACTAACGAAACACCTGCGCTACAACAAGAACATGTTAAGACTTACCCATGACCTGGCAAAAGCCATAGGTTACCGCGGTTCTCTCCTACCCTACTATGCGCATTCCACTCTCACTATGTGCAAACTAATCATGAGCAAGACGTTCATAAAACTCTTTCCATTTCTTCATGACTGAATCAACGGAGAAACGCGCTACAGATTTCCTTGCCTCCTCGCCCATCCGTTGCCTAACCTCTGGATGTTGCATCAAATAAGACAGCTTATCTATAAACATCTGGTCATCATCGTATGGTATAAGGTAACCTGTCTTTCCATCCTCTATCAACTCTCTGGGACCATAAGGGCAATCAAAGGCTATACATGGCAGTCCACACGCCATAGCCTCAACAAGCACAAGAGAGAAACCCTCAAAGCGAGATGTCAAGGCAAATATGCTGCCCTCTTGATAGGCTGCTAACATATCTCGCGTATCATGATGAATTATCAGTTTCCAATTTGGGAACTGTTCTCTAACTTTACCCCACAGGGTTTCCAGACGTTCAAAATTCTTCTCAAAACATACCCGACCAGCTGACACGACAACATTCCCTGAATAATCAGGAGATGTGACCGGTGTCATTGTCGTGAAGTTAGGTATAACCTCTACGGTCTTTGCCTTAGCATAGTCCTTCCTATGTTGCTCTAACAAGACTACTACAGCAGAAGCAAATCTCTCTGCCACAGACATAGCAAACGGATGCGGCATACAGTTACGAGGGCCGTGCGCCTCATATACCGTAGGCACGCTATGCGTCCTCAACATACATGACATAGCGCCTATACTTTGAAATGTCACATAGATATCAGGCTTTATCCTCTTTATAGTCTTATTTAGTTTCCATAGTGCCTCAGCACACATCATCAGTCCTGACGTACCGACATTCAGATATTCCACATGAACCTTTGAAGACAGTTTATACCATGGCTCCTCCGTTTCCTTGAGCAATACCAATATATAAATATCCCAGCCCCATACCTCCGCCATGTAGTTAACACGATCAGTGAGGATGCGTTCTATCCCCCCGTTCGTTGACAGGCGTTCTATTTCATAGGCTATTTTCATAGTGAGAGGAAATATCCGAGTTTATAAAATGAGAACAAAGTAAGATTAGGACTGTTACCTAACAAGTTACGCCTCAGCAACGGTCTTGAAAGTCGATAGATGCACTTTACGAGTGCTGTAAGATGAACAGTTCTTATTCTTCGCACCAATTTCCCCAGTCCCATATAAGGTAACAGGTTGGTCTCTATCTTCTTCAATGTATGCAATGCCGTCTCAGTTTTCTCCAGGAAAACAGCATTATCATCAAATCCCAGATGTATCAACGGATTATCTATATGGGCTATTTTCTTATTTCGTTTCCTTAGCTCCAACCCCATAAGTGTATCCTCGTAACCATATTCCGTGCAGCGCTCATCAAAAGGTACTTCCGTCAACGTTTCCCTTCTTGCCATAAAATTAAACGTACTGAAACGCTCATAAGGATGATGATTCCTGTAATCTGCAGTCCTGTATCGTTCTGCAGCCTTCTCATATCGGTACCGCAACGTAACATTATTTCCCGGCAGTGTATCCGGATTAACCAAACCTCCTACAAACACATCCTCACCACATGGTATGCACTCAATGTATTTCCTTATATAATCAGGGCTGACCACCTCCGCATCACTATCCATAAAGATGCACCACTCCCCGGAAGATTTACTCACAAGGAAATTCCTAATCCTTGCCCTTCCTATATTATCCGGTCTTATCAGATGAATGCAATTAGGCAATGACGCAATTTTGTCATTCTCCGCTACTGTTTCCTTATTATTGCTTCCGTCCTCTGCTACTATAATTTCATACTTCTCATTACATGCGCTAAGTTGTCTTTGCAGTTCCCAAACCAGATTATAGCACACATAGTTATATGTAGGAATAAGCACCGAGATCATAAATTCTATTTCACCATAGCGATTTTGGTTACACAGCCTTTTTCTCCCTCATTGGTTGACACCAGCACCATATATACACCTGATGCCACCCTATCGCCGTTCTGGTCGCAGCCGTTCCAACGATACGAGCCGCCTGAGCATACGCCCTTATTAACCACATAACCTGACGCCGTGGTAATTGTTACCTGATAGCCGTCCATCAATCCCTTTATGGTTATATCACCAGTATATCCTGGCGCCACAGGATTAGGATAGGCATATACATTGTCGTCACTCAGGTTACCATAAGTCTCTGTCACATCTGATTGGTATGAGCACAGTCCCTTACTTGTGGCAAACCACACTGTACCTGTAGCCTCATCCAATAAAATATCATATATCACATCTGACGGCAACAGACTGTTCTTCGTGGTGAAATGCTCCAACTCTGAGTTGTTGTCACTGCTGATAACATACACGCCGCTACCATTTGTTCCAAACCATTTCCTACCTGCCGCATCTATTTCCATACAACGTATAGATACGTTTTTAAGAAGATAGTCTGCCAGTCCCGTACCATCATCCCTGCTGATCTTATGCTGGGTAAAGACTTTATTTCCGTCATATAAATTTTCTTTTGACAAATAGAACGGACCTGCCGATGATGCCACCCATATATTACCCTCACTATCCTCTTTCAAATCATATAAATATATGGGACCAATATCAACGCCATCGTCATTGATGAATGAATTGATGCCACTAAGACGGTCTGTCTTATAATCATAATAATACAACACAGGCTTACGCGAATATGTATTCACCATAAACATCAGTCCGTTTGTAGGACTGATAAAAGTGCCTTGAATATCCACCGATGTCAAGTCTGCAAATGAATATTGGCTATGCGGATAGTTCACTGACTTATTATCTGCATCAAATTTTGTAATAAAGTTATCACACCATCCAGCCATTGTCCACAAGTTGTTGCTGTTGTCATACACCAGTGATGTAATAATAGAAGTTTGCATATTCTCATTATAAGCCGGCGGCAAAGCGCTGTTTGAAGCGTAGAAAGCCCTAACTGGCTTATAATTACGATATTCATATAGTCCAGTAGATGCACCTACATAAAAATGGCTCTTGTCCTTAGGGTCAAACGCCATACAGTTAGCCGCTCCGTAGTCAGTTCCCGTCATACTTCCAGGACTCTCCAGCACAGCCCATTTGTCGCCGTCATAATACTGTACCAATCCCTTGCTCATCATGACATCATAGGCCATACCGGCAGCATACGCGCCGGCTGTAACAAACAGCTTTCCGTCATGTTTATACAATCTCCAGCAATAACTCGTCGCTGGTCCGTCAGGTCTCACTCCTGAAGATGCTGCTACGAAACCTCCATCCTCCTCTATGTATTTTGTCAGCTTACCGTCCGCGTCGGCTCCCCACCAACATTTATTTGTTGTATCATAATATAATGTACCGTATGTACCTGTCTTCGTTTCAGTCTCCTTTCCTTCCTCCGACATACCCGGCACGTCATCCATACTATTATATTTCCCCTCTATAACTCCCTTCTGAGTATCTATCCTCAATATACCGAGTTCCGTAGTCAATAGCACATACTTGCCATTCACCGCCACATCGTCTATCGTCTTATCCTTGTAAGTAGAGGCGTCTCTCAGTCCTGTAATAAAACTTACATCATCGTTGTTAGAGAGTATATCTATAAAATAATCAGAATAAATAATCACCAACTTCTTTGTGGCACTAACCCAAGCCATGTGGGTAATATAACTGCCATTGAGTGCCGGCTGCGACATACGGTTATACTCCCTTACCTCTGTCGTCGCTGTATTATATGAGTACAGATTACCATCAGCCAGCACATACACCTTACTTCCCGCAGGCTCTATCTTTGTTATATTGCTATATGACAAATACTGTCGCCATGTACCTACAGCCTCAGCCATAGCCATTGTGACAGAGAGTGTTATTGCCAGTGATATAACCAGCATCCGTTTATACATGTGATACTGCATCATACTATTCCACCTATTTCGTTAAGAACCTGCTTATTTATCCTCGTACGCTCCTTATCGCGCCACCATCCCCATTTGTTAAGGTATTTTATTGTACTCACGATATGTATCAGCATCAGTCGTAAATCCTTTCGTGAACCACGGGTAAACGTATGATATATGGTCGTATCCGGATAGAATATAGTCTTATATACCTGATGCATCCTGCGCGTCATGTCTATATCCTCCGCATACAAGAAGAAACGCTCGTCAAACATTCCCACCTTATCTATTGCCTCCATTCTGAAGAACATGAAGCAACCACTGAGGAAAGGTACGTTCATTGCCTTAGAGAAGCCTGACTGCACTAACTCAAAACGTGTGTTCCGCCTTTTTATAAGGAACACCGGCAGGCAGAAGCGTCCAAAGAAATCCAATGGTGTAGGCAGCAGCTTGGCCAGTCTTTGTATCTGTCCGTTAGGATACATCACCTTAGGCATCATCTGTCCCACCTCGTCATGAGCATCCATATACTCTATCAACGCAGGAATGACTTCCGGACCAAACCACACATCAGGATTAACCACCAGATGATACTTGCTCCCCTGCTTCTGTGCCTCCCTCAGCGCTACGTTATGTCCTCCGCCATAGCCGTTATTCTCATGAGGCAGGTATATGAGCTTAAATCCTTGCTCTGCCTTCCGCTTCAAATCAGGCTCGCCGTTTAACACGCGCACGGCAAACTCCTGCAACTCCTGCTTCAAATCCATCATGTCATCTGAATGGTCTATTACATAGACAGTATCCACCGGCGAAGCAAAAAGGCTTCGCAACACAGGTTCAAAATCAAGCAGATGGTGATTGTATGTTACTATTGATGCTGTAATCATTTATAGTATAACGCAACGCGCCCGGCATTTATTGCATACACTGCGCACAAATACCCTTTACTATATACTCTGCATCATCCATTCTAAAACCCTTTGGCATATCAACCACCGGAATGAGGTAGTCTTCCAGACAGTATGTCCTGCCGCACGACTTACAATAGAAATGCACATGATTGATATGATGATGGTCCTCACATCTGCACACGCAGTACTTCTGTGTTCCGCTTCCGTCATCTATCTCGTGCAGCAGATGATGTTCCGAAAACAGCCTCAGAGCCCTGAAGATACTTGAGCGCTCTGTCTGCGGCAGCCAGCGCTCCATATCAGCCAAAGAGAATGTCTCTGTCTGCTCACTTGCCACCTGCCATACTAACAAGCGTACAGCCGTAGGCTTAATATCGTGCATCTCAAGATGCTTTTCTATTTCCTTATCCACCGTTTCTGCCAAAAATTAATCTTCTATCTCCAGCTCCACCGGACAGTGGTCTGAACCCATTATGTCTGTGTGTATAGCTGCCGTACGCACCTGAGGCATCAAGCGCTCTGAGACTACAAAATAATCTATACGCCACCCTACATTCTTCTCACGGGCATGAAAGCGGTATGACCACCATGAGAATACCTGCTCTTCCGGATGAAGCATACGGAACGTATCATTGAACCCTGCGGCAAGAAGAGCAGAGAACTTTCCTCGCTCCTCGTCACTGAAGCCTGCATTCTGATGGTTTGTCTTCGGATTCTTCAAGTCTATCTCCTCATGAGCCACATTCAGGTCACCACAGAATATCACTGGCTTTTTCTTATCCAAGGCCTTTATATAGTCAAGAAAGGCATCCTCCCACTCCATGCGGTAGTCCAGACGTCGCAAACCGTCCTGAGCGTTAGGCACATAAACAGTAATGACATAGAACTTCTCATACTCCAGTGTTATGATGCGTCCTTCCTGGTTATGCACGTCAGTCGGGTCATACGTCACAGAGCCGTCGGCAGCCACGCGCCCCATACCATAGCTCACACTGAGAGGCTGGTGCTTCGTAAAGATAGCCGTACCACTGTATCCTTTCTTCTCTGCATAGTTCCAGTAAGAGTGATAGCCGGGGAAAGCAAGGTCAAGCTGTCCCTCCTGCATCTTTGTCTCCTGCAGGCAGAAGAAGTCTGCGTCCATCCGCACAAACACATCGTTGAATCCTTTATTCACGCAGGCACGCAATCCATTGACATTCCAAGAAATAAATTTCATCTTTATATAAAGTATAGTGGATAAAATATAATGAGTAAGGTGTTATACCATTACGCCTTACTCATTATTTTTTTTCTTATTTATTATTGCACCGTTATGGTTCCTTTTACTATGCAGGCACTACCATAGCCCAGTTGTTTTACCTGCGAGAGTATAACTCGCGCCTCCTCCACCGTACGGTAGTTGCCTATGCGGCATTTCCATGAAGGGGAGTAGAAATGTACGTAAACCGGCTGGTCTGGAAAATGTGACTTCATGACAGAGCCTACATGCTCTGCCTTCTGCCGGTCACCACGGGAGTTACCTCCGGAGAACACCTGTACCCTGTACCCCTGCACCTTATGTCCACCACGCATTATCTTCTTTGATGTATCAACAGGTGTCTCCTCCTGTACCGGAGTCTGCGTTGTGGTTGCCGGTTTCTGAGTAGTCGGTGAGGCTGGTGTATTATGTGTATTCGGCGTTGTAGTTGTATTCTGGTTAGCTGGTGCCGTCGCAACCGGTTGTTGTTGCGGCTGCGGCTGCTGTGCAGCCTGTTGCTTTTGTGGTACCAGTTGGGCGTTATTTACGAGGTCCTCAATCTCTGGCGACTGTGTTATAGTCACCACGCCCTTACCTTCCTCATACTGTCGCACGCGGTCTGTAAAAGTCTGCGCACTTATGTGAAGAGAGAAAAATGAAGAGTGAAGAATTAATATAGCTATTAATCCTGTCATCCTCAGAACACCCTCAGACTTCATTCGTAAATATAATCCTTCATTCTTCATCGTATCAAGTAAGTTATGAGTTACAAGTTATGAGTTATGGGTTATGAGTTACAAGTTATGAGTTTTGAGTTATGAGTTAGGTGTTGTTAAACGATACATTATGCGCTTTACAACTCATAACTCATAACCCATAACTCATAACTTAGAATATAATATATTATCCCCAAGCGTCGATGATGCCCTTGAAGTCAGCTGCCTTCAAAGAAGCACCGCCGATGAGTCCACCGTCGATATCAGGCTTAGCGAAGAGCTCAGGAGCGTTAGAAGCCTTACAAGAACCACCGTAAAGGATGGTTGTATCAGCAGCAACCTCTGCACCGTAAACCTCAGCTACGCAAGAGCGGATGTAAGCGTGTATCTCCTCTGCCTGGTCAGCAGTAGCGGTCTTACCTGTACCGATAGCCCAGATTGGCTCGTAAGCGATAACGATATTCTTCCACTCCTCTGCTGTGAGGTTGAACACTGAGCCCTGCAGCTCTGCCTTAACCACCTCGTTCTGCTTGTTAGCCTCACGCTCAGCCAGTGACTCACCGATACAGAAGATAACCTTCAGACCGTTAGCCAGTGCCAGCTGTACCTTCTCCTTCAGTATTTCCGGAGTCTCGTTGTAATACTCACGACGCTCAGAGTGACCGAGGATGACATACTGTGCTCCTGTTGACTTTACCATCTCTGCAGAAACCTCACCAGTGAATGCACCTGAAGCCTTGTCGGCACAGTTCTCAGCACCCAGCTCTATGGCAGAGCCCTTAACAATCTCAGCCACGCTTGCAAGGTGGATGAACGGTGTGCAGATGATAACACCGCAGTTAGGGTTCTTTACTACCTCTGTGAGTTCCTTAGCGAGAGCTACGCCCTCCTGCAGGTTCTTGTTCATTTTCCAGTTGCCTGCAACAATTTTCTTTGCCATTGTTCTTTTTTCCTTTTATAAAATAACTGAATATGTTAAATAGTCTGTCTATCAATGCTATCAGCAGCAGCGGCAATACATACCACATTATTATATAGCCTACCTTCACAGCCACCACGTCTGTACGCGGCAGGAATGCCGAGGTCTTGGTTATCTTGCCGCCCTCCTTAATCATATCTGCCGGTATGTCGTTATGGCTCCATTTGCCTATCACCTTGCCGCCATGCAGCAGTAACAGTCCGGGGTTGCTGCGCACCATGGTTTTCAGCGTAGTCTCGTCAGTATTGCAGAATGTGTACTCCGCACCCGTCAAGTCTATCCAGCGTGACACAGCCTTCTCGCCGCTTGCCGTGAGGCAGAAGAAGCCGTAGCCGTTGTCCTCCGCAAAGTCATATACCTCATTAAAGTGTCCGAAGTTTGAGTCATCAGCATTCTCCAAGTGCGGTGAAACAAGCAGGAAGGTGTATCCCTTGGCGGTCAGTATGCTGTCTGTAAGGTCCTCGCCGTCACTCTGGCGCTCAATGGAGAAATCATGTATCGGCGGCTCATATCCTTCCTTTACCAATACGGTCTTTGAGTCAATGAATGTCCATGTGGAGTCAGGGTAGTTATCCACCCCGAACTCTTTACGCTCGCCGTTTTTCTCCATTATGAACGTTGTCTCATACTCCGGTTGCTCGGCTCCCTCGGGTATCTCCATTCCCTTGCGTATGTCTGCCCCCACATGATATGGACGGAAGTCAAACAACGGCAAGTAATGCAGCGACCATACCGACACTACGAGTATAAAGACCACGGAGTAGCTTAATACTAACCATCTGTTGCTGTGACTTATAAGACGGTACATCCTCTCATGCCACAACACCATGGGCACCGTCATGGCGGTCAGTACCACATTCTTCAGCAATGTCTCACCGTTGGACAGTTTCAGCGCGTCACCGAAGCAACCGCAGTCGCTCACCGGATTCGCTATGTATATCCACACGGTTACCAGCGTCATCACCGCCATAAAGGCAAGTGTCAGCCGTGATGTAGTCTTACGTCCGATAGCAAAGAGCACAGACACGCCCAATGCAAACTCAAACAGCGACAGCGCCACCGCAGCCATTATAAGCAGCCACTCCGGGAAGATACCAGCCAGGCCTGTCGCCTCAGCATAGTCTTGCAGCTTATACACAGTGCCAAGCGGGTCAACAGCCTTTACGAAGCCCGAGAACACGAGTGTCAGCCCCACCACGAGCCTTGCTATGTTAACTATGACGCTGCGAAACATTATTCTTTATTCTATTATATAATCAAGGTTGATGAATTAAGGATTAAAGTTTTTAATGGATATTCCCCACTCCCTTCTTCACCCTTATTCCAATTAAACCTTATTCCTTCTTCCCTTCACCCTTATTCCAATTTCAATTTTATAACGGCAAACACCGAGTAGTTTATGATGTCCATATAGTTGGAGTCTATGCCCTCGCTCACGGTAGTAACGCCGTTCTTATCCTCTATCTCCTTCACTCTCTCCAACTTGGTGAGTATAAGGTCTGTATATGACGACACCCGCATATCTCTCCACGCCTCTCCATAGTCGTGGTTTTTCTTCTGCATAAGCGTCAGGCACTCTTCCGCATACTTGTCATACAGCGCCATGGCTTCATCGTTCGACATATCAACCTTGTCGGCATATCCGCGGTCTAACTGTATCAGCCCTACTATACCGTAGTTTATCAATGCCATAAACTCCGTCAACACACCCTCGCCAACCAGCGACTCGCCCGTGGTCTCAAGCGTCCTTATGCGTTTTGCCTTGATAAACAGCTGGTCTGTCAGCGATGACGGACGCAGCATCCTCCACGACGGTTTATAGTCATAGAGCTTCTTTGAAAATATATCCCTACAGAGCTGCAATGCCTCCCTGAATTGCTTGTTAGTATCTGCCATTCTTATGTCGTACTTATACAAAGTGCAAAATTAATAATAAATTTTCAAACATACAAATTTACCCCTACCCCACAAAATACAATATGTAAGCAAACCGTTTGATTTTTTGGCAAATTGTCATTTATACATGCCATTTTGTGACGCGAAATCTTAACTTTTGTTAAACCGCCGGGGGCTTCCTGAAAGCTATCACTTCACGGTGTAAAAGCTATCGAATGAGGATGTAAAAGCTATCACTTTACAACGTGAAGTGATAGCTTTCATTTTGTCATTTGACATACTACAAGAAAAAAGCGCTTTCTCTTTGTAAGCCGAAAAAAAATAACTACCTTTGCACACAGAATGACTTTCAGCATTATAACCTGTACATACAATGCCGCATCAACCCTGGCATACACACTGGAGAGCGTACGCCACCAAACGTGGGATGATGTGGAACACATAATCATCGACGGAGTATCGTCAGACGAGACCACCGACATGATTGCCCGCTATCAGCAGGAGGAGCAGCGGCACAAGGTGACAGTGATATGCGAACCCGACCGCGGCCTGTATGACGCCATGAACAAGGGACTGTCTCTTGCCACCGGCGACTACCTGGTATTTATCAATGCCGGAGACGGACTCCACTCCGACCATACCCTTGCCGACATAGCCGCACAGACAGGCCACCGCAAGTGTGGAGTGATATACGGCGACACTGCAATAATAGACAGCGAGGGAAACAGCGTGGGACTGCGCCGGCTGCGCCCGCCAAAGGAACTTTCATGGAAGTCGTTTGCCGACGGTATGCTGGTATGCCATCAGGCATTCTTTGCCAACACTGACATTGCCAAGCGCACGTCGTACGACCTGAAGTACCGTCTGTCTGCCGACGTGGACTGGTGCATACGAGTAATGAAGGAGGCTGAGCGCGAGCACCTGCCGCTGCATAACACGGGAGAGATACTGTGCAACTACCTCGAGGGAGGCATGAGCGTACAGAACCACCGCGCTTCACTTCTTGAGCGCTTCAACATCATGAGGCGACATTACGGACTGCTGACAACTATTTACAAACACATAACTTTTTTGTTCAGATGATAAGAATCGGGATGGGATATGACGTCCACCAACTTGTGGAGGGCAGAGACCTCTGGCTTGGAGGCATCAAGATAGAGCACACGCACGGACTGCTGGGACACAGCGATGCCGACGTGCTGCTGCACGCCGTATGCGACGCCTTGCTCGGAGCCGCCAATATGCGCGACATAGGCTACCACTTCCCCGACACGGCTGACGAGACCGACGGCATAGACTCCAAGATACTGCTTGCCAAGACAATGGAGCTGATAAAGTCAAAGGGCTACACGCTGGGCAACATCGACTGCACCGTGTGTGCCGAGCAGCCTAAGCTCAATCCTCACATAGAGGACATGAAGCTTTGCATGGCAAAGGTGATGCAGGCAGACATCGACCAAATCAGCATTAAGGCCACAACTACGGAGAAGCTGGGCTTCACCGGCAGGAAGGAGGGCATCTCCGCATACGCCGTGGCACTGATAGAGAAGAAATAAACAACATACAAAAACATATATATGGCAAACGTAGAATTTAAGTATGCGCCAATGTTCCAACTTGGCGAAGACAAGACTGAGTACCGTCTCATATCCAAAGAGGGAGTGAGCATGGGCGAGTTTGAGGGCACACCTATACTGAAGGTGTCACGCGAGGCTCTGGAGTTGCTCACCACACAGGCTTTTCACGATGTAAACTTCATGTTGCGTCGCGAGCATAACGAGAAAGTGGCAGCCATCCTCAATGACCCAAAGGCGTCTGACAACGACAAGTATGTGGCTCTCACAATGCTGCGCAACGCCGAAGTGGCATGCAAGGGACAACTGCCGTTCTGCCAGGACACTGGCACCGCCATCATCCACGGTGAGAAGGGACAGCAGGTATGGACGGGCTTCGAGGACGAGGAACCGCTTGCCAAGGGTGTATATAACACTTACACCACCGACAACCTGCGTTACTCACAGAACGCTCCGCTCGATATGTACAACGAGGTGAACACCCGTTGCAACCTGCCTGCACAGATTGACATCGAGGCCACTCACGGCATGGAGTACCGTTTCCTCTGCGTTGTGAAAGGTGGCGGCTCTGCCAACAAGACATATCTCTACCAGGAGACGAAGGCACGCATACAGAACCCAGGCACACTCGTTCCATTCCTCGTGGAGAAGATGAAGAGCCTCGGCACAGCAGCCTGCCCTCCTTACCACATTGCGTTTGTCATCGGCGGCACATCAGCAGAGAAGAACCTGCTGACAGTGAAGCTCGCCTCAACAAAATACTATGACTCTCTGCCAACAACCGGCGACGAGACCGGACGCGCCTTCCGCGACATAGAACTGGAGAAACAGCTGCTCGAAGAGGCTAAGAAGATTGGATTCGGTGCACAGTTCGGAGGTACAGCCTTCGCCCATGACGTGCGCGTCATCCGTCTGCCACGCCACGGCGCTTCTTGTCCTATCGGTCTGGGCGTATCATGCTCTGCCGACCGCAACATCAAGGCTAAGATAAACAAGGACGGCATCTGGATAGAGAAGATGGACGACAAACCATACGAGCTGATTCCTGAGGCACTGCGCCAGGCAGGCGAAGGCGATGCCATACAGATAAACCTTGACCAACCTATCAGCGAAGTATGCAAGGAACTCTCTAAGTACCCTGTATCAACTCGCGTAAGCCTCAACGGCACCATCATCGTGGCACGCGACATTGCACACGCAAAGATTAAAGCACGCCTTGATGCAGGCGAGGGAATGCCACAGTACTTCAAGGACCATCCTGTGCTCTATGCCGGACCGGCAAAGACTCCACAAGGTATGCCATGCGGCTCTATGGGACCGACCACAGCTAACCGTATGGACCCATACACCGATGAGTTCCAGGACAACGGCGGCTCACTGATAATGATAGCAAAGGGCAACCGCACACAAGTGGTGACCGACGCCTGCAAGAAGCACGGCGGCTTCTACCTCGGTTCTATCGGCGGACCTGCAGCCTTCCTCTCTTCAAGCAACATCAAGAGCATAGAGTGCGTAGAATACCCAGAGCTCGGCATGGAGGCAATATGGAAGATACGTGTGGAGAATTTCCCTGCATTTATACTTGTAGATGACAAAGGAAATGATTTTTTCACACAGTTTAAGTAATTAAATATGAAAATATTGCATATTTGAAAAAAAAATCGTAACTTTGTGGGCAATTTGTGAAAAGGGTTCACTATTACTCTATAAGTAACGCTTGAAAATTAATTTAACTTATATATAAGACAATGAAAATACAGAAAGTACATGCGAGAGAGATTCTCGACTCAAGAGGTAACCCAACCGTAGAGGTTGAGGTAGTATTGGAGAATGGTGTAATGGGCCGTGCCTCAGTGCCAAGTGGCGCCAGCACAGGTGAGAACGAGGCTTTGGAGCTTCGCGACGGTGACAAGCAGCGTTATCTCGGTAAGGGAACACTGAAAGCCGTAGAGAACGTTAACACCAAGATTGCTCCTGTAGTTTGCGGTATGTGCGTATTCGAGCAGCGTAAGATTGACGACGCTATGTTGAAGCTCGACGGCACACCTACAAAGAAGAACCTCGGTGCAAACGCCATCCTCGGTGTTTCTCTCGCTGTGGCTCACACTGCTGCTAACGCTCTGAACATGCCTCTGTACCGTTACCTCGGTGGTACCAACACTTATACTCTGCCTGTTCCTATGATGAACATCGTAAACGGCGGTGCACACTCTGACGCTCCTATCGCATTCCAGGAGTTCATGATTCGTCCAGTTGGTGCTAAGAGCGAGAAGGAAGGTATCCGCATGGGTGCTGAGGTATTCCACAACCTCGCTAAGCTGCTGAAGGCTCGCGGCCTCTCTACAGCTGTAGGTGACGAGGGTGGTTTCGCTCCTAACTTCAACGGTATCGAGGACGCACTCGACACTATCATGGAGGCTATCAAGGCTGCTGGTTACGAGCCAGGTAAGGACGTTAAGATTGCTATGGACTGCGCTGCTTCTGAGTTCGCAGTACAGGAGAATGGCAACTGGTTCTATGACTACCGTCAGCTCAAGAACGGCAAGCAGAAGGATCCTAACGGTAAGAAGCTCAGCGCTGACGAGCAGATCGCTTACCTTGAGGAGCTCATCACAAAGTATCCTATCGACTCTATCGAGGACGGTCTCGACGAGAACGACTGGGAGAACTGGGTAAAACTGACACAGCGCATCGGCGACCGTTGTCAGCTCGTAGGCGACGACCTCTTCGTTACCAACGTTAAGTTCCTCGAGAAGGGTATCAGCATGGGTGCTGCTAACTCTATCCTCATCAAGGTTAACCAGATTGGTTCACTCAGCGAGACTCTCGACGCTATCGAGATGGCTCACCGTCACGGCTACACCACTGTAACCAGCCACCGTTCTGGCGAGACTGAGGACACTACTATCGCTGACATCGCTGTTGCTACTAACAGCGGCCAGATTAAGACTGGTTCTCTCTCACGTACTGACCGTATGGCTAAGTACAACCAGCTCATCCGCATCGAGGAGCAGCTGGGCGAGCAGGCAGTCTATGGCTACCGTCGCATAAAGTAATGCATAGAAATAAAGCCCGCAAACATCGGTTCTAAAGGCTTAGGGTTTATAATATTTGCTCCACACCTGAACGGTGTGGAGCTTTTTTGTGCAAAAAAAAGTTAAAACAGGGTTTTATCCCTTTTCTTTACCCCACAAATCCAATATAAATTTGTATCTTTGCAGATGCCTTGAATGAAACAAAATAAACACACAAAAATACATAACAACTAAACAATGAGTTCGGTAACAACAAACAAGATGACCAACTGGCGTTGGGTCATGTGTGCGATGTTATTCTTCGCCACAACAGTAAACTACATGGACCGTCAGGTACTGTCTCTCACATGGAAAGACTTTATCTCTCCTGAGTTCCACTGGAATGATGAGATTTACGGTAACATCACAGCTGTATTCTCTATCCTCTATGCAATAGCTAACCTCTTCGCAGGTAAGTTCGTTGACTGGATGGGTACTAAGAAAGGTTACTTCTGGGCTATCACCGTATGGTCACTGGGTGCTGTGCTGCACGCAGGATGCGGATGGTTTACCATGCAGTATGAGGGCCTTGACAGTGTTGCTGCACTGAAGGCAGTACAGGCAGGCTCTACAGCAGCAGTCGCTATTGCCACTGTCAGCATGTATGCTTTCCTTGCATGCCGCTGTATCCTCGCTCTCGGTGAGGCTGGTAACTTCCCAGCAGCTATCAAGGTGACAGCTGAGTATTTCCCAAAGAAAGACCGTGCTTTCGCCACTTCAATATTCAACTCAGGCGCTTCTGTAGGCGCACTGGCTGCACCTGCTACTATTCCTTTGCTCGCTAAGGCATGGGGATGGGAGATGGCTTTCATCATCATCGGTGCTCTCGGCTTCATCTGGGCTGGCATCTGGCTCTTCGTTTACGATAAGCCTGCACAGTCTAAGTTCGTCAACGAGGCTGAGCTGAACTACGTAAACCAGGACGACGAGAACGAGAAGGCTGCCGACGTAGAGGTTGAGGAGAAGCAGATGAGCTATATAGAGGCTTTCTCTCACCGTCAGACATGGTCATTCGCTTTCGGTAAGTTCATGACCGACGGTGTATGGTGGTTCTTCCTCTTCTGGGCTCCGGCATACTTCTCTGACCAGTATGGCTACTCTTCTGACTCAAACATGGGTATCGCTCTTATCTTTACCCTTTATGCTATCGTTACCGTACTGTCAATGTTCGGTGGCTACCTGCCAAAGCTCTTCGTAGAGAAGAAGGGCATGAACCCTTATCAGGGCCGTATGCTCGCTATGCTTATCTTCGCATTCTTCCCTGTGCTCGCACTCTTTGCACAGCCACTCGGACAGTACAGCGTATGGTGGCCGGCAATCATCATCGGTCTGGTAGGCGCTGGTCATCAGGCATGGTCTGCCAACATATTCTCTACTACAGGCGATATGTTCCCTAAGAGCGCCGTGGCTACCATCACAGGTATAGGTTCTATGGCTGGTGGTTTGGGCTCATTCCTCATCAACAAGATTTCTGGTAACCTCTTCACTTATGCTGAGGCACAGGGTAGCGCCTTCACCTTCATGGGCTTTGAGGGCAAGCCTGCAGGCTATATGATTATCTTCTGCGTATGCGCCGTGGCTTACCTCATCGGTTGGTCTGTAATGAAGCTGCTCGTACCTAAGTACAAGCCGGTTGTAATTAAGTAAGATTATTATATATATAAATAAGGAGAAAATCGCTGTAAGGCTATAACGAATAACCTGACAGCGATTTTCTGCATTATACATGGCAGGACTATACATACACATACCTTTCTGCAAAAGCCGCTGCATATATTGCGACTTCTATTCCACCACCGGCAACGAGAGTCTGCATGACAGATACACTAATACGCTGCGCAAGGAACTCGAGATACGCAAGGATTTCCTGCACGATGACGTAATAGGCACTGCATACATCGGCGGTGGCACGCCCTCAACCCTGTCACCACATCACCTGATGCAACTGGCGGCACTTGTACCGCCTACGGTAAGAGAGTTCACTGTGGAGTGTAACCCCGACGATGTAACCAGCGACATGGCACGCACATTACAGGACATGGGCGTGAATCGCATCTCCATGGGGGCACAGACATTCTCTGATGCCCGACTGGGTATGCTCAAGCGGCGGCACAACTCCCGACAGATACGCGACGCTGTACGGATATTACGCCAACACGGCTTCACTAATATCAGCATCGACCTGATTTACGGTTTCCCCGGGGAGACCGTAGAGGAATGGGAACATGACATAGACGAGGCGCTGGCCCTCAACACAGAACATCTGTCTGCCTACTCTCTGATGTATGAGGAGGGTACACAGCTAACACGCATGGCAAACTCCGGCGAGATTGTCAGGCTTGACGATGACACCTGCTGCAAGATGTATGACACACTTGTCAACAAACTGACCATGGCTGGATATGAGCATTATGAGATAAGCAACTTCGCCAGGTCGGGCTATCATTCGCAGCACAACTCTTCCTACTGGAACGGAACAGAATATATAGGCATCGGAGCTGCAGCACACTCTTACAATACCGTATCACGCCAATGGAATGTCAACGACGTAAGGCAATATATCGAGAGCATAGAAAGGGGTGTAGTACCCATGGAGCGCGAACTGCTTGATGACATAACCAGATATAATGACATGGTAACCACCGCACTGAGGACATCCGTAGGCATTGACCTTGACGCCCTGGAGCCTCGCTTTCGCGACTATGCCATGACCAATGCCCGCAGAAACATCAGTGCCGGACTGCTACAGATAACAGACCGGCACATGAGGCTCACCCGTAAGGGTATGTTTGTCAATGACGAGGTGATGAGCGACCTTATATGGGCATAGCCCCCACCCTACCCCGCGTCCACGTGTTATTTCAGTTGTATAGTCACACTGTTGTCGGCATTAACATGCTTTTTATCACCCACATAATTATACATAATACTTGAGATGAGGTCTGACGCGCGGCGGTAAGCACCGTCTCTCTGCTGTTTCAAGGCATTTACCTTCACTGCGTTATACATCAGCACGTGTTTTATGTACTTGTCAGTAGCCGTCATACACTCCTCGTACACAGCTTTCGGCTTATGTCCAGTCTCATCACCGGCAGCAAGCGCACACAGTGCCTTGTTGTATGACGTGGCAAGATACTGGTAAGCGTCAGACATATCTGTCTTCACTCCCGTCAGGCGAGGCACATACAGTTGCACCATATAGCGCAGCCTGTCCATCTCACGGTTGGCAAGGTCTGTGGTTGGCCATTGCGACGGTTTGTTGCCAAACATTGTCGCCGACGTGATACGCAACCTACCCGTCTGCATATTCAGCGTCATACGACGGTAAGGACTGGGGAAACCCGAGAGGGCTCCTGTTGACACATCGGTAAGCTTGCCGTGCAGCGTCTCCACGTCTGACACTGACTGTATATGATAGTGTCCCGTCAATACCAGGCGTATGCCAGAACGCGTAAACGTCTCTTGGACATCACGCAGTGAAGGCAGTCCCTTTACCTTCTGCTCCATGTTTGTCATTGCCGTAGGAGCAAAGTAGTCCTCCTGGTTATGGTGTTGCATCACCTGGTGGTGGGACATGGCTATGACTATGCGTCCGGCAGAGCGGGCCTCTCCTGACACTCTCTCCATCCAGTTAAGCGTCTGTTGCCACAGACGGCCGTGTACATAGCGCGACTTCATGCGGTTGGGTATGTTGGTGTTCAGCCCCACCACTGCCAGTCCCGGCAGCGGATAGCAGATATATGAGCCTGAAAGGGAATCAACAGACACAGCCTCTGCATAGCCGAAGTTCTTATATATCTCACGGAACTCCTTCTCACTGACAGAGGGTACACGCTCAGCCTTGTTACCATGGTAACCGTAAGCCAAGGGGTTCTCCATATCGTGGTTACCGGGCACAACGAGCACCTGTACCCCTGCAGCCTCTATCTCCGCCAGTCTCTTCGCCACATACATGTGCGACACCTTCTCGCCGTCTTTCGTCAGGTCTCCCGGCACAAGCAGCAGTTGCGGACGCTCCTTAAGCACTATGCCTACAAACTTGTCAAACAACTGTGCACTTGACTCATTAACCTTCAGGTCACGCTGCATGGCTTGCATGAACGCCTCGCCATACGGCACATCAAACAACGACGTGTCCATAACATGCGGGTCACTCAGCACCATCATCGTCACCTGCTGCGCACGCATTACCACGCTGAATAACAACAGTAACAACGCTACTGCATTTGTTCTTCTTCTCAACATAACACATAATTGATTTTTCGTTACACAAAATTACACTTTTCTATATACTTCCACAACGAAAGGATGTCTCCCATTTCTTAAAAAGTCATAAATAAAAAATACTTTTCGTTGTTATAACATAACTTTTTACTACCTTTACACCGATAAAATATATTTACTAACTACCAAAAAACACTGTATCTACTATGAGAAAGTATGTATGTGGCCCTTGCGGCTATGAGTATGACCCCGCTGTGGGCGATCCTGAGAACAACATTCCAGCCGGCACTGCTTTTGAGGATTTGCCCGAAGACTGGGTTTGTCCTGTCTGCGGAGTAGGCAAGGAAGAGTTTGAACTATCATAAAGAAAAAGACAAGGCTCCAACACTTTTATATTGTTGGAGCCTTTATAACTCTCCTATCATTTCCTTACTCTCACTTATTAACCAGCCATCTTACCTTTGAGCAACCCTCCAAAATATTTCTTCAAGCCGCGCATAGGCGAACACTACGCTGATGGCTTTGACGGCTACCGCACTCTCGTGGTGGGCGTACACCTGATGTGTGAAGAGGAAGAGTGTATCTATAAGAAACTATGCCAGTCGCCAATATTCGTCGTCAAGATGGACAACGAATGTCCTTGCTACGAGCAGCACCGCAAGGGACCACTCGCTGACTACTACCGGCTGAGTAACTGCAATGCCATTGAACTGGAGACCTACATATATAATGACGGCAAGTCGCCAAGTTTCTCTGCCTTCACTAAGTATCTACTGAAAGAACCGGGCTATGTGTCGCCTGAGCGCAAGAAGGAACTGTGGGACCACCTTGCCTTCTGCAACTACCTGCAGTGCTTCCGCCCTGACAGCAACACTCCGTCGTATAGCGGCAATCAGGAGCTTTACGATAACTGCCTGCCTGCCTTCAAGACCATATTGCGTGAACAGAATCCGCAGCGCTTGTATGTGTGGAGCGATGAGTTGTGTGAGTGTTTGAACAATCATAGCATCAAGGGACTTGACTATTACGGTGTCACTGACATGCAGGCAAAGCGCGTGCACCTGTTCTTCTACAATACCATACCAGGCGCCAAGATTACCAACGAGCAACTGGAAGACATTATCAGGCAGAAGCTCGGCGACAGCATACCGCCTGCCACGCAGGAGAAACTGGCGTATGTAATAAAGCGCTGCCTTGAGAAGGGTTTCCTCCGCTTCGACGGCAGCAACCTGAGCATATCTAACGTCATAGCAATGTCATATCTGGGGATGCGCATAAAGACTGTTGACAAGTCTCTGAGTTGGAAACACTTCGACATACTATTCAACCATCCAAACCTGCGTGGCGGACACTACGACAAGGTATCCAGCGAAATAGAACTTCAGATATCGGAACTGTTGAAGAAACACTTCCCGTCGCATACGAAAGAAAGCTAATAACGAAAATCTTTCCAAATGCTACACTTTCATGCTACAACCGCATTTTCCTCTTGGCAAATGCGGTTTTTCTGTATATATTTGCACCAAGAAAAGTAATCAACGGCTTACGCGAAGAGCCTGAGAGGCAACACTGCAAAAGCCATATTATTAACTATTTAACCAACTAATAACTATGAGTTTCTTTAGTACAGCAATCAAAATCGTTCCAGTAGTCATTGAAGGTGTCAAAATCATTGGCGACATACTCGATGATGGCAAGCGCAACAATTCAAACCAAAAGAAGTAAACAGACATGGACATCTACCATGATTTCCTGAATTAAATTATTAAATTATTAAATTATTAACCTTTTAACCCATCAGAACTATGGGATTATTTGGAACTATTATCAAGAACGGACCTGCAATAATTAAGGTCATTGAGGCCGTAGGCGACATACTCGACGACGGCAAGCGTAACAAGAGTTATCATTATGAGCGTGACGACGACGACTATGATGATTAACGAAGAAACCTGACAATGTGTGTACGTGCACACATACAGGCAAGCACTTACCAAATGTTAAATAAGTGTTAAAACAGATGTAAAAAGCATCAGTTGTCAAGAATAATTGCTATTTTTACATCGTGGAAGTAACATTCCATGACTTTGTGGATTAGCACATTGTTCATAGGTCAATAACTCAAATTCGCCAAATCAAATAGACAGAAGACCTGCGACAACTGATGCTCTTATCCTGTTTTGGTGTATATGTCTGTTTCGTAACATTGCGAAACATGTTCATAACCTTGACAGGCGTGGGGACATTACAACCTGTTGTTCATTCTGTTAAGGCGTTTGGCGATGCCTGAGTTATTTGAACCCAGGAAGTGATGCATCTGCGCCTTTTTTATTTACATAAAGATAACATAAGAACCTTCTAATACGCAAATACTATATGATAGCACAACCTGGAATATATCACTGCGGACACTGCAATAAAGACTTCATCGGACTACAAGGTGATGTACTAGGCAGTCTCAAATGTCCTTGCCCACAATGCGGCAATATGTGTTCAACAAAAAAGAGGAAAGGTATAAAAGGCATAATAGACCGCTTTCGCTCTTATCTTTCCATTGACGGGTATTGAGTGTCGGAAGATTAAAGATGACTAACACATGAGACTACTTACCACCATAATACTATTACTAACCATGACGATGGCATCATCGTCACAAAAACCACAAAAAACAATGCCAAAATACTATTGCGAATATTGTGGACAGTCATTCAACGACGTCCGTCAGCTTACAGGTCTGAACTGCCACCGGCATCCCAATGGTGCCAACACAAAAAACAAAGACAATTATATGGTTAAGCACGTTATTTTATGGACTCTCAATCCAGAACTTTCAGAGGCTGAGAAACAACAGGTGAAACAAGGCATAAAGGCAGGGCTCGAAGGCTTGGTGGGCAAGGTGCCAGGCTTTGTCGAGGTAAAGGTGAATATTGACGGACGTCTGGCATCATCCAATGCCGATGTCATGTTAGACAGCACACTCGAGAGCGAATACGCTCTCAAAGCCTATGCAACACACCCCGAGCACGTGAAAGTAGCTGACGAAAAGGTTCGTCCATACACCGTTCAGCGTTCATGCCTGGATTATGAAATCCCCACTCAGAGAATATGCCTGCGTGCCTTTGGATGGGAGCGCTTCTCCATGAAGGATTTGCCTATCCATCACTCGCAAAGGATAGTTGCTGAAGGTGAGGATTATATTGACTTTGAGGTTACGCTGAAACCTACGGAGGATTTCAAGTCATATATCGTATCACGGGGTGAATGGCTTGTGGTTCTTTCTCCCCATTCCTTCGCTTTTGATATTGAGGATATGCACCAGAGAGGAAGGGAGAAATCGATGATGATACGGAAAAAATAAAAAAATGAAAGTTTTTCTTTCTAACTATCTAAGTTTCGAGAAAATTTTGTATCTTTGAGCAATGTTGACATACTAAAACCTTAGTTTTAATGGTTTCGCAGATTACTCGCTATCATGCAAAATACTATGCAGCCTTACTAACCCAGCAGCAGGCGAATGGCGACCTAGGCTCTTTGTCGCAGTCGCTGTTGAGTAGCACTGTGGACATCAATCCTCACCAGATTGATGCAGCTCTGTTTGCATTTAGCAGTCCATTGTCTAAGGGTGTGGTACTTGCTGACGAGGTTGGTCTTGGTAAGACTATCGAAGCAGGTCTTGTGCTCTGCCAGATGTGGTCTACAGGTAAACGCAAAATCATTATTGTTTGTCCTACATCATTGAGAAAGCAATGGAGCTTTGAACTTGCAGAGAAATTTGGTATTGCAAGTGAAATACTTGATGCAAAAACATACAATGCTATCAGAGAGAGGGTAAGAATCCTTTCCCATACAAGCATGTTATTATTTGCTCCTATAACTTTGCTGCTAAGAAAAAATCAGAAATTCCTATTATTGTTTTTAATCTTTAAATTTAGTTACTTATGAAAGTGAAATTTATTGCATTGTTGATTGCGTTGGTATCGAATGTAATCAATGCCCAACCTAAAGAAGGCTTTAGCTTTTATCAACAAGACGGTTTGTGGGGCGTCTTATATAATGGCGAGCCATGTTTGCTACCAAGATTTGAGAGCGTCGCTGAAATCGATTATGGTGGTATATTCTTCTATAAGGAAAATGGCAAATGGGGTATTGCAAATCTTTGGAATAAAGTCTCAGAAGCATTTTGCGATAGTATTGTTAACACATCTGATATAAGAAAAGATAATGAATTTAATTATACATGTTCGATATATGGCGATAAATCTTTCTCTTTCGGTTCAAAGTATTTGTTTTCTATTGGAGGGAAATGGGGAATATGCGCAATGGATGGAAAAGAAATAATTCCGCCGATATACGATAACATAAATATAGAGAGAAATTATTATCCTGGTAGTTTGGGAATTAAGAAAGGTTTATGGATTGCTTATTACCTTGCAACAAAAGATGGTGTAGCGCAATTGATAGACGAGCTGGGAAATACTGTTATTCCTAATGTGATTTCTTATGAATATTTCAATTCTAAGAAGGGATTAAAGGAATTGGCAAAATCTGTAAAAAAAAAGGAGGAAGAAAGGCTGAAATCAGCAGATGTTAATGGATTGAAAAATAAATTTGATGAAGTCAGATCTTATATAAGAAATGTTACTAATGCGAATACTTTGTTTAGGTCTTATCAAATGGGTGATAGTATTCCAAGAGAAATTTGGTTTGGAACAAGAGAAGGAAAAAAAATAAAACCATTCGGAGATGAAGTTTATATAGATGGCCTAAAAAGTATTACTAATAGTTACGGGTTTATAAGCACTCCACTGGTTTATAACTCTCCAACCTTTAGGGTACAGCGAAACCCTACAGACGTTTATGCTTATATGGCGATAGAGAAAGAAAATAAAATTCAACTCTTGTATTTTGGAGGTCCAGATAAGTATTACTTAAATGATGAGTATGTGGTTAATGGTGAAGCCGTAAAGAATATGGAGGCTTTGGCACGTCGTATAGCGGTGTACAAAGAACTGGAAAAAATGGCTCGTCAAATAAATGACATGGAAGCTTATAAAATGGTGTCTAATGAAAGGGAGGATGCCGAAATAAAGTTGGCACATTATGAGGATGCTTTACGCAGGACAACAAAGTTGATGAGATTTAATGCTAGTGTAGATCGTTTCTCAAATACTGCAACGTCAATTCTCAATTCCATGGCTAATGCATATGGTAGTCTGAGTTCAAACTCTAATTATTCATATTCAAACTCATCAACAGCTAATTCTTCTGGATCGAAAAATGTGTCAGGCAAACAATCGATGTCTATGTCTGACCAAGTGAATTACAACTCATTGCGCAATACATACAACAAGTGGGCTTCTGACTTAATGCAGATGAAAAATGCTAATGGCAGATACATAAATGGATTTTCTATTAACGATAAGAAACATGCGCAAAGCGAAATGAAGCGTTTAAGAAATGAAGCCATGAATAAATGGGGCAAGGAGATACCGTATAATTCTATTGAGAATTGGTAACTATTTATTCATACTGAGAAATTACGTAAAGCGTAGATTTTAAGTCTATTTACGATACACCCCGCCAATAACGATATTGACGGGGCTTTTTAGTCTGAACTGCCACCGGCATCCCAACGGTTCCAACCGTGGTAAGCACAAACTCTATGAAGGCAGTGAGAAACCACGCTACACCTGCCGCTACTGCGGCACGCAGTTCTCCACCATCATGCAGATGACAGGCCTCCGCTGCTTCCGTCATCCCGACGGAGCCAACAAAGGCAACCACTCACCTGCGTTGTAAAAACACCAAATATTAGCCTCATGATGCATTTCTTTCTTCAACAACAACGAATTCACTAATTGGATTAAAGGAATGCACTAAGATAAAAACAACGTATAACCTTTAAAAACTTACAACTATGGGAAATGGATTATTTAATGATGGTGGCAAGTGGGCATGGAGCCTACTCACCAAACAAAGAAAACAATCATGTGCGGACAACTCCTATTTTTCTAACAATGGGACATCACAAAAAGTATTTCAAACTATCCTTAAATTTATAGGGAACGGATATAAAGGTTAAATAACAACAATAAATAGAAAGGATACTACTATGGTTACTGTATATACAAAAGAGCAACTCACCAATGCACTCAAGGCAAAGGAAAACAAAATTTTATGCAAAGGTGAGATAGCTAAAGAAATTAAGAACAGGAAGAAAACGACTAATGCAGCGAAAATTGGGCGTATGGCTCATTTTGCAGGCTATTTTTGAGTAGTAGGTATTCAATAGCTAAACCTAAAAACAAATATAGACTGAAAATATTTCCACTATTGTGATTGGCATTTCAATTAATCTTACTACCTTTGCATAAACACTAACTATAAAACAATAATGAGAAATATGAACAAAGGTTTACTGATTATCGGCAGCATACTGGCTGCCACAGTGATGACAGGTTGCGGCAATAAGCAACAGGATACAGACGGTACAAAAGCCGATTCCACACAGGTGGTGGAGGAAACAGAGAAGAACGAGGATGAGGAAGCCATAAAGCTGTCAACAAAGAGAATAACGAAAAAAATCAAGAATAATTCTGGTGAGTATAAGCTTACAATAGACTTCCCTGAGAGTGATAACGAGATTCTCGCCAATGCCATCCGCGAATATATCAGCGAGTCGCTCGGCTCTACATACGGCGGTGGCGAGGAGGAGACGAAACAAGGCACTTACAGCGGCGACCTGGCTGACGGTGAGCAGATGGCGAAATATTATTTTGACATCAAGGTGAAAGAGTTTTCAGACATGTATAAAGACATGAAGAAAGAGGGAATGCCTGACGTGCCGCAACTGGCCTCAGAGACGGAGATAACACGCGGCTACGAAACCTCAAAGGTGGTGACCTTCAACTTCTCAAGCTATGAATATGGCGGTGGAGCGCACGGCGGCTCCGTAGGCTCAGGCATGACTTTCCGTAAGACTGACGGCAGGCGCATTGGCTGGGAATTGTTCAGCACCGTGAAGATGCAGAGCATATTGCGCAACGGACTGAAAGAGTATTTTGAAGTTAAGACCGATGAGGAGCTTGAGAACTGCCTAAGTCTTGAGGGCATCTATAACATTCCTTTGCCCGTAACGCCACCACTGTTCACTGAGAAAGGCATTGTGGTTATCTATCAGCAGTATGAGATAGCAGCTTATGCCGCCGGTATGCCGTCGTTCACTATTCCTTACAAGGATGCGCGGAAGATGCTTAACAACACCGGTAAGAAGTTGATTGAGTGACCCCACCCCAGCCCTCCCAAGGGGAGGGAGAAGGGAATTTTGCGATATGGTGATATTCTATATACCATACAAAAAAGCGAATCACTAAAAAGTGACTCGCTTTTTCTGTTTATAATATATTACTGTATTTTCTTTACACCGTTCTGTATTACTATGCCGTGATAACCTGCACCGACCTGCTGACCGGCAAGGTTATATACCTTGTTGTCTGCCGGTCTGTCCTTTGCAGCAGACACACTGCGAACACCAGTAGCGTATGCATCACTGAAAACACCAAAGTCCCTGTCAAACATATCCAGCAGATAGAAGCCCAGATGTGGCGGCTGGTTGTATCCGCAGTTCTGCCATGCTATGCCCATACGATAGGTATGGTCTTGCATAAGGCACGGTATGCCGTATGTTGATGGCACATTTGATGAGAAGATGTTTATCTTTGACGGGTCGGTATTGTCCCACATTATTATCTCCTCACGCCAGTCGCCCATGATATCTGCCTGCAGACATGGAGTTGCCTTGGTGGTATTACACGTCTGCGAACTGCCGTATGCCGTAGAGCTCAGAGAGAGAAGAGTTACCAGCGAACTGGCGCTTGTCAGTTTCTCTATTACAGGAGAACAACCTGTCGTAGCATATTTGCCGTCAAACATCTCATCCTGCAAATCACCGTCCCAGTATATACGGAAGTTGGTTGACGGTTTCTTTGAACTTACGGATGCACCTGTGACACATGAGTACATACCACTGAACTTAGATGTCCAGAACTCAAAGCCACGGTTAGAGGCAAGCGCATCAGCCGCCAGACCACGTCCGTTATCGGCATCACCTGTCTGACTGCATATCACCTCACCCGTTGTGGCATCGTGCACGTCGTAACCATACTCTGCCTCTGCCTCCTCATGAGGCATCATCACCTCCATGCCCTCACGGTCTGGACACAAGTCTGATACATGTATGGCATCGCCGTGGCCGAAGCCTGTAGAACAAAGCAACTTACCCTCATGGCTGATAGTAGCACCACCCATAATTATCTCGTCAAAGCCATCATGGTTCACATCTGCCACAGATATGCCGTGCACACCTTGTCCGTAACTTGACTTACCTGTACCTTGGCTTTTCCTAATGCCACTGGGATTAAACACTTTCCACAGACTTGCCGCTGAGCCCCAGTGTGTCCACCTTGGGACGAGTGCCGTTCCATTCCAGTCAACAGCCCAGAAGAAGGCATGCGTATAGTAACCGCGCTGAAGGATAGCAGTAGGAGTAGCGTCAACTCCGTCAAGATAAGCCACTGCCGCACCCATACGGTCGCCACGACCGCCATAGCTGTCACCCCAATCACTTGAGTAAGAGGCAGCCTTGCCGCCTGTCAGCCCCATTCCACGGTCTGGCACATACCATATAGTGTGCATAGCTGCACCTGTCTCACCATTAAATACAGTGAGATACTCATTACCCGACAATATATAGCCATTGCTATTACGATAATCAGCCTCATTGTCTGTGGCATTCTTTATAGCAGCAACAGTAGCCGCAGCCGTAACATAATTACCCAGACCGTCTTTTGAGCCAGGAGCAGTCTTGCATATCATCTCTGCCTTACCATCACCATCAAAGTCATAGGCGAGGAACTGCGTATAGTGCGCACCGGCACGTATGTTCTTTCCCAATGACACACGCCACATCTTTGTGCCATCCATCTTATATGCGTCAATAAACACCTCGCTTGTATATCCACTCTCTGAGTTATCATGCGAGTTGCTTGGGTTCCATTTCACTATCAACTCATACTCACCGTCACCGTCAAGGTCTGCCACAGACATATCATTAGGGGTATAATCATAGGCAGTGCCTGCAAGTGTTCCTCCTTCAGGACGGTCAAGCTGCAAGGTCTTGTATATGCGCGTCCACGGAGTAACGGTCTTCGAGGTTTCCTTTACCTCTCCGTCCTGCTTTACCGTTATATAATATGAATCCGTGCTTTTGCCATTAGCATCCACATAGTTCGTGACGTTAGCCAGATTTTCCTTTATAAGCGTCTCGTTACGATATATGTCATAGGTGGTATTAGACTTCACGCCCAGACCGTCAGATATTGACATTCTCCATGTAAGCACTATACCTTTACCGTTCATCTCCGGCAAAGCTACCAGCCCACGGTCTAATGCCTCGTTCTGAGACTCGGGGGTAAGCCACTCAAACACCTTGCTGGCTCCCGTAGGTATCACACCTCCCGTGGCAGGATTGCTGTACTTGCCGCGTGAGCTTGAGTCATCTGCCTGCATAGTGCCGCATGCACCCATCAACAGAACATATAGAAATACTTTTCTCATAACTTTACTTTATTATATTATTTATTTTCTCTACTAAAGTGGTGTTACCAGCAATGATGCTGATGTTACGGTCGTCACGGAAGTGCTTTATCTCTCCTCCGGCTTCCTTTACTATCACCATACCTGCACAGCAGTCATACTCTTTCAGGTCAAGCTCCCAATAGACATCTATCGTGCCCATTGCAACGCAGCACATGTCATAGGCACAGCTGCCCATGCGGCGAAAGCCTCGCACCTGTGGCAGTATCTTTGCCGCATTGTCTATATTGTTCACGGGATTTGTGGCCTTGTCATACGGAAAGCCTGTTGCCACTACACACTCTCCAAGATCTGTCTTCCTTGATACGTGCAGGCGGTCACCCGGCAAGAGTTCTCCTATGCAAAGCCCTTGCTGCATTTCCGCTCCCTGACCTTTCACGGCTGTGTAGAGTTCATCAAGGTATGGCGCATAGACCACTCCCACCACCGGCTCGCCCTTATAGCGTACGCCGATGCTGACACAGAATATAGGCAGTCCCTGTGAATAGCTGTTGGTACCGTCCAGCGAGTCCACCACCCATTCCCAGTCTGCTCCCTCGTGGATGTGCTTGCCTGTCTCCTCGCCAATAATGCTATGCGTAGGATAATGGCTGCTGATTTCTTTCACCAAGTAAGCCTCACAGGCCTTATCCACCTCAGTTACCACATCATACTGTGAAGTCTTTGTGTCTATCTGCAGTCGTGGCGAACGAAACGAGTCCATCTGTATCTCGCCCACTGCCGCCGCCATTTTGACGGCAAAAGCCTTTATCTCCTTAAACTCCTCCATTTATATTAATTTATTGATTGATTTCTATACAGGTTATGTGTAAACACATCATGAAATAATAAAGGCCTGTCGAGACTCACATCTAAACAGGCCCTCGCAAAGTTATGTTTTTTGTTTATGAAAGGAGATTCATTCTTGTTCCCTTACTTACGGGCTCTCTCACCTACCCTATCTCATTTTTTCTTCTTGCTTTCATCTCTCCCAGTCTCCTGCCCTTGCTCTCCCGTCCGCAGGTACTCATGCCCTGCAGCCAGCTATTTATGTATAGCGCAGAAGCTGTCCTACACGCACCTTGACATCACGAGTCAGGTGATTCTTCTTACACAGCTCATCAACTGTCAAGCCATGACGCTTTGCTATGCTGTACAGGGTCTCACCCGCAGCAACCTTATGATAGCGCGCAACAGTATTCGCGTTCTGAGACATTCCCATCTGACGCTGCTTAGCAGAAGAAGCCTCTTTCTGCTTCAATCCGCCCGGGATTGTCTCGCCTCTCACGTCGCTGGCCTGATAACCGCCATTGCCAATCTTGCCACGTACCTCGTTAGCCCACCGGCCTTCATTCTCATATGTTGACTTACGGAACATGTAATAGTCTCCCACTACATCCTGGTTACGGAAGTCAAACATCAAAGCCGGGTTGAGTGCCACGCCACACAGACGGGTCTCAAAATGCAGATGCGAGCCGGTGCTTCGTCCGGTGTTGCCACCCAGACCGATAGGCTGACCAGCCTTGACCACCTGATTCTCCTCTACCAGCTGTGCGCTCATGTGACCGTATATTGTCTCAAGTCCGTTGTTATGACGTATAACAACATACTTACCGTATCCGCCTCCGTCATACTTCACTACGCGTACCTTACCAGAGAAAGCGGCACGTATAGTATCACCTATATACACCTTGATATCCAGTCCCTTGTGCTGACGTCCCCAGCGTGCGCCGAAGTTACTTGTCACCACGCGGCTCTCTGTAGGCATGTGGAAACCACGAAGGTTAATCCTGAAAGAGTCAGGCAATTCTGTTGCCTTATGAGCATACTTGTTATCCCAGTCCTCATACAACTTTGACGCTGGAGACTGAGCCTCCTCACGCTCAATCACTGATTTAAGCGCGAGAGTATCTATTTTTCTCATATGTTTGTCAATCGGAGCCTGGCGCACAATGAAATCCTGTGCCACAGACACTGTTGACGTTAAAGCTGTTACAATAAAAATTGAACAAATTTTTTTCAAACCCATTGGTTAGTATCTCCTATATTTATCAGGCGGCAAGATTGTATGAACCGCCTTAAATAACTATTTCTAATTAAACGGTTAATTGCAAAGTTAATAAAAAAAAGTTTTTTATACAAGTCTGAAAACAAAGAAAAACAAGTTTTAAGAGCCAAAACTTGTTTTTTAACTTTTTTTATCTTTTACTTGCAGTTGCTTCTCTATCCTCTCCACACGCTGACGAAAGAGCCCGTCAGCCTGTATCTGTTCCTTTACTTTAGCTATGCTGTGCAGCACCGTGCTATGGTCACGCGAACCTATCATGCTGCCTATACGCGACACCGGTATCTTAGTGTATTTCTCCGCCAGATACATCACTATCTGCCGAGGAACAACCACTTCCTTTTTCCTTGAGCGTCCTTTGACAAGGTTATACGTAACCTCATACTCATTACATACCTTGTCCATTATGTCATCCACCGTCAGCGGCGAGTTGTCAACCTTTACGGCTCTTTTCACGACGCGTTCCACAAGCGACATATTCAGGTTACTGTGATAGACTATACTGTAAGCCATCAGCGAGTTGAGTATTCCCTCGAGATAACGCACAGAACCGTTGGCGGTACTTGCTATAAAGTCAACGACGTCGTCAGGTATGGAGATACCATCGCGCACGGCCTTCTTCTTCAATATATCTACGCAGAGCTGGTAGTTTGGCTTGTCCATCTCTGCCGTCATGCCACATCCGAAACGTGTTATCAGCCTCTTGCTTATACCCTCCATCTCCGACAGCGCACGGTCGCTGACGAGTATGATACGCCTGCCGTTTCTATGCAGGTGGTTGAAGATATGGAAGAAGGTATCTTGTGTGCCCGTTGCCTTCACCCACTCCTGCACGTCATCGACTATCAGCATGTCTATCGTCTGGTAGAAAGCAATGAAGTCATTCACCTTTCCCTTCAGCGTTGACTGCGAATACTGTGTTGTGAAGGTTCTGGCACTCACATACAACACACGTTTGTCAGGATACAGCTCCTTGCACCTGTTGCCTATGGCGTTTACCAGGTGTGTCTTTCCACAGCCTGACGGACCGAAGATAAACATCGGGTTGAACTGTGACGTGTTGGGATGCTCTGCCACCGACAGTCCGATGGAGCGTGACAGCTTGTTGCTATCTCCCTCAATAAAAGTACGGAAAGTCTGTGAGGTGTTCAGCTGCGAGTCAATAGGCGGCAGTTTCGCCGCCTTTGGCTGCAACGCCGGTTGCTTTATATCATAAGGTGTGGAACTGTCAGGACTCTCCACCAAGACGCTGGTGCCTTTCTTGCCCTCCTGTGGTTCCACCACCACGATATCCCACCCGAGGTTTATCTTGCCGAAGGTGTTATATATCGCAGTTCTGAAAACGTCAAGGAAATTCTTTTCTATCTGGTCACATATATAGTCACTGGGCGACTGTAATATCAAGCGCCTCTCAGCCACTATATACTTCTCGAATGACACATGGGCGAAGAGCGAGCCATAGTCCTCCGCCGGCACATTCTCCCTGATATATTTCAAGCACGACAACCAGAGTGCCTTACTATCTTTCATCTGCATTACTGTTTCTCCTCCGCTTTATCTTTCTTACCAAACACAGAGAAGTGTACATATCTCTTCGGATGTGCCTTCAGGTCAATCATCAAAGAGTCAGCATGCCTCATCGTAGAGTTAAGATTATTATATACGCCCTTGTCATACATCAGCAGTCCCAGTGTACCCTCGCGGTTGTTGAGGGCCTTTGACATCTGCTCCAGGTTGCCGAGCGTGTTGTCTATCTTCTTCATTGTTGCGTCAACATCAACCTTCGCCAGGTTTCCTGTCAGCGTCTCGGTGTTCTGCAGCGTAGCATTGGCGTGCTGCATCATTCCGGGCACACTCCTGTTCAGCTGCATAGCGAGCGAATTAAGCTCTGACGTCGTCACCTTCAGGTTCGCCGTCATATCCTCCGCATTTCTCAGGATGTTGACTATTGACGGATTGGCAAGTATGGTGTTTACCGACGTCACAATGCTGTCAAGCTTTGGCACTATTGCCATCACTGTTGGCAGTACCTCCTGGAACTGTGCCATCATGCCCTTCTCGTCAATACCCATAATCAGGCCTCCCGGCTCTATCTTCTCCTTGGGGTTGTTAGCCAGCAACAGGTTCACCTTGATGTTACCCATCAGGTCGCTCTCTATCTCTGCCTGCGAGCCCTTAGGAATACGCAGTTGCGGGTCAATATCACACTTCACCAGCACATTGCCGGCATTCTCATAGTCATACTCTATAGAAGTCACTGTTCCCACCTTATATCCGTCAGCATATATGGCGGTTGACTCTGACAACCCTTTCAGGTCCTTGAATGACATTTTATATGTGGCAGAGGAACTGAACAGCGTCAGTCCCTTAAGGAAGTTCAGTCCGAAAAACAGCAACACCAGCGCCACTATGGCAACCAGCGCAATCTTTACCTCTTTTGTAAATATCTTGTTCATTTCTTATTTCTCTTATATTCTTTGATTGCCTCAGAGATGTTCATCTTCTGTCCTTCCTTGAAGGCTACGACAAAGCAGTCACCGAATGTGGCCTGCAGTTCGCTCTTCAGCCTTAGTATCTCGTTATAGTCAGTAGTCTCACCTATTGTGTATTTCGTCATACCGTTCTCGGTATACTGATTATAGTCCGTGCGTCCCTTGAAATGCGCGTCGCCTTTCTTGAAGGGCTTGTCGGTTGCAAGTATCTGCACCTTGAACACTGGTACCCCGGCGTTGTCTCCCGATGCCACATACAAGGTCTTTTCCTTTTCCTCTTTCTCTTTATCTTTTTTCTTCTTCCCCTCTTTCTTCTCTTCCTTCTCCTCTGCCTTTACAGTCTTGTCAGGCTTCTCTGCCCTCACCTCCTCTTTCTTTTCCTGACCGGGCACCACGTCAACGATATTGATGGTAGGCTCCTCTGCCTTATACGGAACGGTTATATTGTTGTCATACTTTTTCTTATACTCCACAAAAGCGTTGTATATACCTTTTGCTATATTGTCTATCGTGACATCCTCGTTCAGCAGCTTCTCCTCCGCCGGAGTGGTGATAAATCCCAGTTCCACAAGACAGCTCGGCATCGATGTCTCTCTCAGCACCAGGAATCCCGCTTGCTTCACGCCCCTGCTCGGTCTGTCTGCTGCCTTACAGGTATTGTTCTGTATAAAGGTGGCAAGATCCACAGAGCGCTGCATATTCTTATCCTGCATGAACTCAAATATGATATAGCTCTCGGCAGAGTTAGGGTCAAAGCCCTGGTACGTCTCCTTATAGTTCTTCTCTATCAATATCACCGAGTTCTCACGCTTTGCCACGTCGAGGTTATCCTTTGCCCTATGCATACCCAGTGTATAGGTGGTCATTCCTCTCGCCACGCTATTGTTCTCCAGAGCATCGGTATGTATGCTGATAAACAAGTCGGCCTTAGCCTTGTTAGCTATCCCTGCCCTATCCTTAAGTTCCACAAACACATCTTTCTTCCTGGTGTATATCACCTTCACATCGGGACAGTTCTTCTCCACATACTTTCCGAAGGCCAACGCAGTCTTCAGGTTTATGTCCTTCTCTTTTGAGAACTTGCCCGGTGCTCCGGTGTCGTGACCACCGTGACCGGCATCGATAACGAGCGTAAACTCCTTGGCGCCGACTTCTGTTATCAGCGCGAGGAGCATCACTGCCAGCATCAATATGTTTCTCTTCAAGTTCATGGGCAGATGGTGTTTGTTTTCCAAACAATATGCAAATTTATAAAAAAAAATCCATTCCTCAAATATTTCTTTTTCCTTTTTCTTTTTTTTACAGTCAAGATACATTTATGCCCTGCTTACTGTAATGTTATAAAAGTTTTTTTGTATCTTTGCCCAGAATTTATTTGTAACACATTAAATAATATTTATATCACTTACTATGAGTAACAACAAAGCACAGCAACTGCAGATTGACATTCAGCAGGACGTAGCGAAGGGCGTTTACAGCAACTTCGCCATTATATCTCACTCCCACGCAGAGTTTATCGTTGACCTGGCAAGCACCTTGCCCGGCACACCTAAAGCACAGGTGGTAAGCCGCGTCATCCTTGCCCCTGAGCATGCCAAGCGTCTCGCCATGGCACTGCAAGAGAATATCATGCGTTACGAGCAGGAGTTCGGTAAGATACAGATGGCACAGCCTCAACAGGCTCCTACTGACGTCCCATCAGGCACCGCCACTCCGTTCGGCGTAGGGGAAGCGTGATGTTAATTAACTCAACTTTCGCAAGCTTCAGTTTCGTTGAGGTTTAAGGTTTTGAGGTCGCTTCACTTCAAGGTTTTAAGGTGATATTAGGCAACTA